>Ga0209638_1000801_pt1 | contig 20656 bp, 13 predicted proteins | sample BarGraNGADG00211_FD_184490 | JGI IMG/M metagenome (GOLD analysis project Ga0209638, IMG submission 184490) | Arctic peat soil microbial communities from Barrow, Alaska - Barrow Graham LP Ref core NGADG0002-211 (SPAdes) (version 2) | ecosystem: Environmental > Terrestrial > Soil > Wetlands > Peat...
GGACCTCGTGAAGAGCCAGCCCAGGCAGAAGCCGAGAGCCGGGAAGATGCACGGGATCAGGAAGGGCGGATACAGGCCGACCGCGGCGACCGCGACCAGGTAGGCGACGGATCCACCCAATGCCCAACGAACCCAAGCGCGGTCGGACCTGAGCATCACGATCGTCGCGACCGAAGCCCACACCGCGCACGCCGGTGCCCAGAAGCTGCCCGCGCCGAACCACCACTGGAAGAAGGGCGAGGCGACGAACGCCCCCGCGACGGCGAAGGAGGCGAACGGTCGCCTCCAGAGCAGGCACAAGAAGACGTAGACGGATCCGGCCAGCACGACGAACGGGAGCCACCACTTGAAGGCGAAGGCGTTGTCGAGCGGCAGGAAGAAGAACCCCCACATGTGTGGTCGCAAGAGCACCGACCACTCCCGGTACGGAAGGTCCCACACGATCGAGGTGTCCAGGCCGCCCGGGAAGACACCGCTGGTTCGTGGCAGGCCCTGTTGCACCTGCGAGACCGTCAAGGGCGAGACGACGAGCCACTCGTCACTGCGGATCGGCCGCGGGGACCCGAGTAGCAGGTGCGGATCGCTGCCCGCGTAGAACTGGTGGTAGAGGACGCCGGAGGAAGTCCCACTGATGCCGAAGGCAACCAGGACGACAAGGATGAGTGCGTATCCCGCCAGGCCCAGCCTGACTTGCTGGGCCAGTGAGAGCCGGCTCGAGCTGGTCAGGGCCAGATACACCCGGGACAGCGCGAGCGACACGCGACGGCGCGGCACGCGATCGCCGGGCGCGTCGTCCTCGGACATGAACCTGGCTCCCTGATCGTGTCGACACTCACCCAGCGGGGCGGAGTCGTGGTGAACGTATCGGTTCCATTGGGCCAACGACAACGCTGGGCGCGGCCGGGGGGCGGCAGCCGCCGCGTTACCATGGATGCAGCCACTCGTCCCTCTCCCCTGTCGTCCTGAGAAGAGCCACACCATCACGCGTCCCGTCGTCTTCGTCCATGGCATCCGTACGTCGTCAGCGATCTGGTCGCACCAGCTCGACGTGATGCGACGGCACGGCCATCACGCCGTGGCGGTCGATCTCCCCGCTCACGGGACGCGCGCCGGCGACCGGTTCACCTGGGATGGCGCACTCGCGGCCATCGACGAAGCCGTGTGGACCTGTGCCGAGCCTCCGCTCCTGGTTGGTCTCTCGCTGGGTGGCTACATCTCGCTCGCATACGCGGCGCGCAACGAGGGCAGGCTCGCGGGCGTCGTGCTGGCCGGCTGCTCGACGGAGATCCGCGGCAAGCCGGTCGGCGCGTATCGCTTCATTGCTCATCGCCTCCGCCGGGCACTGAGCGCCGACGGCGGGTCCTGGGACATCGTCACCGACATTCTCGGTGCGATGAAGGGCTACTCCTCGCTCACCGACCTCCGTCGGATCAGCGTTCCGGTCTGGCTGGTCAACGGCCGGCGCGACCCACTGCGCCTCGACGAGCGCAGGCTGGCGGCGATTCGCCCCGGGACCCGGCTGAACGTCGTGCCAGGGGCCGGGCACGACGTGAACAGCCACGCACCGGCCGCCTTCAACCGGATCGTGCTGGGCGCGCTGCGCGAGCTCGGGCTGCCGGCGAAGCGGCTCGCCCACCTCCCCACGCCGCGCCCGGCGATCGTTGCGCTGCCGGCACCGGTGGGGTCTTGACCCCAGCCGCTCACTCGTGGCTCGGCGCCTCGTCGTGATCCCCGGCGGCCGAGCGAGCCAGTACGAACGCGAGATCCGAGAGCCGATTGAGATAGGCCAGGACGAGCGGGCTCACCTGGTGGCCCGAGCTCTGGGCGTCGACGACGTGCCGCTCGGCCCGACGCACGACCGTTCGCGCGTGGTCGATCGCCGCTGACAGCGGCGTCGCGCCCGGGACGATGAAGACCGGCCGCAGCGGGCGCTCGGCCACCAGCTCGTCGATCAGTCGCTCCAGTGCGGCCAGCATCGCGTGGGTGACCAGCGAGATCCCGGGCTCGAGCCGATCCCGATGGTCCGGGTTGGTCGCCAGGTCCGCGGCGACGACGAACAGCTCGCGCTGACGATCGAGCAGGAGAGCAGCGAGACGCTCGTCCGGGCAGCAGCTGCGCGCGACTCCGAGCACGGCGACCGCCTCGTCGAGGTCGCCGCACGCATCAAGGAGCACGTCAGCCTTGGAGATCCGCCCGCCGAGGAACAAGCCCGTGGTGCCGTCGTCGCCGGCCTTGGTGTAGATCCGCATCCTGGTGATCCTCCCGGTCATCAGGGGTAGCCTAGGCACGCCACCGCAGGGTGGCACCTCTTCACATACGTCCTGCAGCCAGGGGAAGCCGGTCCGAATCCGGCGCTGACCCGCAACCGTAGGTCGGACGTTCCTCGTCCGACGAGCCGGAGCACCTGGTGCGGAACGAGAGGCTCCTACCGTCGAGGCATACGGGACGGAGCCCGGGTCATCACCACGACCCCCGTCGGGCTTCCCCGAGGTGGCTGTGGTGACGGTGCCGGGTCCGTCTTGGACCGCTCAGAAAGAGGCACCGATGTCCCACCTCCCCTTGTCTTCCCTGGCTCGCCGGCTCGCCCCGGTCGTGCTCGCCGTCGCGCTCGCGGCCGGCTCGGGCTCGGCGATCGCCGCAACCGTGGCCCCAGCGACGCCCAGCGGCCCGTGCACGGCGCCGGACGGCGTCACGGTGGTCGTCGACTTCACCGACCTGGGTGGTCAGGTCGAGGTCGGTTGCGCAGTGACCCCGGCGAACGGAACGGCCGCCCTGGAGGCGGCCGGATTCGCCGACACCCGTGATGCGGCCCAGATGATCTGCGCGATCAACGATGCCCCGAAGCCCTGCCCGGCGACCTTCGCCGGCTCGTACTGGTCGTACTGGCACGCCGCACCCGGCGGCGCATGGCAGTCGTACCAGGTGGGCTCGGACCAGGCCGTGCCCACCCCGGGTCAGGTCGAAGGCTGGCGCTACAACGACGGTTCCGTGGGTCCGAAGGTGACCCCGCCGGTACCGATCGCACGTCCCACCTCGGCGTCGCCGTCCGCGTCGGCCACCCTGTCCTCAGCGGGCGCGGCCGCGCCGGCCTCCGACGCCGGACCGTCCGAAGGGACCCTCGCCGGGCTCGGTCTGCTCGCGGTACTGGTCGTCCTCGCGGTGCTGGTCGCGCGTCGACGCTCGGTCGCGAGCAACGACGGGCCTCCCGGCCAGGACTGACGGAACCCGAGACGGTGGAAGGCCGATGACGATGCATCCCCTCGCGTGGTGGGTGTGGGCGCTGGGCCTGGCTGTCGCCGCGACCAGGACCACCAACCCGGCAGTGATCGCGCTCATCCTGGCCTCGGTCGTTCTCGTCGTCCTGGCGCGACGCGAGGATGCCCCGTGGGCGCGCGCGTTCCGCGGCTTTCTCGTCCTGGGCGGATGCATCGTCGCGATCCGGATGCTCTTCTACGTCGTGGTCGGTATCAAGACCGCCGGCGCAGTGCTCGTCGACGTCCCTCGGGTCGCGCTGCCCAGCTGGGCAGTGGGCGTCGAGCTGTTCGGACCGATCACCCTCACCGGGCTCTTGGTGGCGCTCTACGGCGGTCTCCGGCTGGCCACCCTCGTGGTCTGCTTCGGCGCCGCGAACGCGCTGGCGAACCCCAAGCGTGCGCTCCGATCGCTGCCGCCCTCGCTGCACCAGATCGGTACGGCGATCGTCATCGCGGTCAGCGTGACCCCGCAGCTCGCGACCGCGGCCGCGGGCGTCCGTCGCGCTCAACGATTGCGCGGGCACGAGCCTCGCGGAGTGCGCGGTCTGCTGTCGACCGCGGTCCCGGTACTCACCGATGCGTTGAGCCGTTCGTTGGCTCTTGCGTCCTCGATGGACTCGCGCGGGTACGCCCGCCCGCTGACCGGCAGGACGGACCGGCGGGTGTCCACGCTCGTCGTCATCGCGCTCGCTGCTGCGTCGATGGGTACCTACGGGCTTCTCGACGGGACGTCGCCGCGCTGGCTCGGGGTGCCGGTGCTCGCGATCGGCGCCGCAGCCGCTGCCACCGCCTCGATCCTGGCGGGCCGACAGGTGCGCCGCACCCGATACCGGCCGGATCGTTGGGGATCGCCCGAGCTCCTCGTGGCCGGCTGCGGAGTCGTGGCCGCCGTGCTCCTCGTCGCCGCTACGGCGACGGATCCCGCAGCGCTCGACCCGTCCCTGAGCCCGCTCAGCTGGCCGCAGGTACCCCCGGTCGCGCTGTTGTGCGCCGTCGTGGCGGCGATTCCGGCCGCGCGCGTGTTCCGCCGCCGGGCCGAGAGGGGGGCCACGTGATCCACTTCGACCACGTCACCGTCACCTATCCCGATGCCGTCCGAGCGGCGCTCACGGACGTCACCTTCCGGGTGCCCGAGGGCGAGCTGTGCCTCGTCATCGGCCCGACCGGAGCCGGCAAGTCCACCCTGCTCAAGGCCGCGTGCGGGCTCGTCCCCCACTTCACCGGCGGCCTCCTCGAGGGTCGGGTCGTCGTCGAGGGACGCGACACCCGAGACCATCCGCCCCGGGACCTGGCCGACGTCGTCGGCGTCGTCGTGCAGGACCCCGCGTCGGGCTTTGTCACCGACACGGTCGAGGAAGAGCTCGCCTACGCGATGGAGCAGCTGGGGATCGCACCATCGGTGATGCGCACCCGCGTCGAGGAGGTGTTGGACCTACTCGGGCTGGCCACGCTGCGCAGCCGCCCGCTCGCGGATCTCTCGGGCGGCGAGCAGCAGCGGGTCGCCATCGGATCCGTCCTGACCAGCCAGCCGCGGATCCTGGTCCTGGACGAGCCGACCTCGGCCCTCGACCCGGCCGCGGCGGAAGACGTGCTGGCTGCGCTGACCAGGCTCGTGCACGATCTCGGCATGACGGTCCTGCTCGCCGAGCACCGCCTGGAACGGGTGGTGCAGTACGCCGACCGGGTGATCAGCATCGCCGCCGACGGCACGACCGTGGATGGCGCTCCCGCCGCGGTGCTCGCCGACTCGGTGGTGGCGCCGCCGATCGTCGAGCTCGCCCGCCTGGCCGCCTGGCACCCCGTCCCGCTCTCGGTCCGGGACGCCCGGCGCAGAGCCGCACCGTTGCGCGAGCTCCTTGTCGGGTCCAAGGCGAACCGGCACCCGTCGGCCGCCGGCGATCAGGTCGTCCGGAAGTCGCCGGTGCGAGCCGCCGCGCCGCCGATCACGGTGCTCGCGGCCCGCGGCGTCCACGTCAGGTACGGGCGGACGCACGCCGTGCGGGGCATCGACCTCACCCTCTCCTCGGGTCAGGTGGTCGCCCTGATGGGGCGGAACGGGTCGGGAAAGTCGTCCCTGCTCTGGGCGCTCCAGGGCTCGGGCCCGCGCGCTGCGGGGCAGGTCCTCATCGTCGGTCCGCCGGGCGCGGCAGCGAAGGCGGATCCCGCGTCGATGCGCCCTCGCGACGCCCGCCTGCGGGTCGCGCTGGTACCTCAGAACCCTCAGGACCTGCTGTACCTGGACACCGTCGCCGCCGAGTGCGCGGCGGCCGATGCCCAGATCGGAGCCGAGCCAGGAACGACGCGCACACTTCTCGACCGTCTGACGACGGGCGTGCCGGACCCCGCTCACCCGCGCGACCTCTCCGAGGGCCAACGCCTCGCCCTCGTGCTCGCCATCCAGCTGGCGGCACGGCCGCGCGTGCTGCTTCTCGACGAACCGACCCGGGGCCTCGACTACGCCGCCAAGCGGCACCTGGCCGCGGCCCTGGCCCGGCACGCCGCCGCGGGTGCCGCGGTGCTGCTGTCCAGCCACGACGTCGAGTTCGTGGCCGAGTCCGCCGGCCGCGTCCTCGTGATTGCCGACGGTGAGCTGGTAGCCGACGGCGGGGTGCGCGACATCCTGGTGGCCTCGCCTACGTTCGCACCCCAGGTGGCGAAGATCCTGCACCCGGTCGACCTGCTGACGGTCGATGACGTCCGCCGCGCACTGGCAGCGACTCGATGAGGACGGCGGTCGGCTCGGCTCAGGAGCGCCGCACGCCCGCGGCCGCGAGGCGCGACGGCGACGCTCTCCCATTGGGCCTGCGGACCGTCGTCGTGCTCGGGCTCGCGAGCGTGGCCGGACTGCTCGCCTTCGGCTGGCCACTCGTCCTCAGCCCCGGAAGCGGTCTCGAGCACAGCACCGACGCGCCACTGGTGCTCGCCGGGTTGCTCGTAGCCGTCCTCGGAGTCGTCTTCGTCTCGCTCAGTGACGGCGGGATCGACGTCAAGGCGGTGGCGGTGCTCGGACTGCTCTCCGCCGTCGGCGCCGTCCTGCGCCCCTTGTCGGCTGGCACCGCGGGCGTCGAGCTGATCTTCGTCGTCATCGTGCTGGGCGGACGGGTGTTCGGGCCCGGTTTCGGCTTCGCCCTCGGGTCGACCACGGTCTTCGCATCCGCGTTGCTGACCGGCGGCGTCGGGCCGTGGATGCCGTTCCAGATGCTCGCCGCGTCCTGGGTCGGCCTCGGCGCCGGCCTGCTCCCCCGGCGCGTTCGGGGTCGCCGCGAAGTGGCGCTGCTGGTCGGGTACGGCGCCGTCGCCGCGCTCGCCTTCGGCATGGCGATGAACCTGTCCTTCTGGCCGTTCCAGCTCGGCACCGGCACCAGCCTGTCCTTCGTACCCGGAGCCGCTCTCGGCACGAACCTGCACCGATTCGTCCTCTACTCCGCGGCCACGTCGCTCGGGTGGGACCTGGGCCGAGCGATCACCACGGGCGTCGGCCTTGCGCTCGTCGGCGGCCCGGTCCTGGCCGCGCTGCGCCGGACTTCGGCCCGCGCGGCCTTCGGTGCCGGGGCGCGGCGCGCACCTCGCTGACGTCTCGCGAGCCTTCCCCGCCCCGGAACCGGCGCCGCCCCGCGCCGACACGCCGACGCATGCCGAGAATCGCCGCGTGACCAGGGAATGCGCTCTCGCCTACTACATGTTGTGGTCAATGTTGTGTAACGTGTGCTTCCCTAGTGGTGAGCAAGGGAGCCGAGGGGCTGTTGTCAGTGCTCCGACGTAGAGTCGGAACGGCGACGGAGGGCGCGGGACGCGCCTGGCTCCCATAACGAGCACGATGCTGTACGACCCACGGACCAGCAGTACCGAACACCTGTCGGGGCCCACGTACCCGCCACCGACCAGGCTGAAGGAGATCTCATGACGGAGACGTCGCAGAGCACGGGCAAGTCCGATTCCCGAGACACCCCGACGGTGCCCAAGAACGGCCTGACGATCAACCGTGTCTTCACCACCCCCGGCGTCCACCCGTACGACGAGATCACCTGGGAACGGCGCGACGTCGTCCAGACGAACTGGAAGACCGGCGAGACGATCTTCGAGCAGAAGGACGTCGAGTTCCCGGCGTCCTGGTCCATCAACGCCACCACGATCGTCACGACCAAGTACTTCCGCGGTGCGGTCGGTACATCGGCGCGCGAGTGGAGCCTCAAGCAGCTGGTGGACCGCGTGGTCCTCACCTACGCCGCGGCCGGCCGGGAGAATGGCTACTTCGCGACCGACGAGGACGCCGAGGTCTTCGAGCACGAGCTCACCTGGATGCTGATCCACCAGGTGTTCTCCTTCAACTCCCCCGTCTGGTTCAACGTCGGGACTCCGTCGCCGCAGCAGGTCAGCGCATGCTTCATCCTCTCGGTCGACGACACGATGGACTCGATCCTGAACTGGTACCGCGAGGAAGGGATGATCTTCAAGGGCGGCTCCGGAGCGGGCCTGAACCTGTCCATGATCCGCTCCTCCAAGGAGCTGTTGTCCTCGGGCGGTACCGCGAGCGGACCGATCTCCTTCATGCGCGGGGCCGACGCGAGCGCCGGCACCATCAAGTCGGGCGGCGCCACCCGGCGCGCGGCCAAGATGGTGGTGCTCGACGTCGACCACCCGGACATCGAGGAGTTCGTCCAGACCAAGGCGCGCGAAGAGGACAAGATCCGAGCGCTCCGGGACGCCGGCTTCGACATGGACCTCGGCGGCAAGGACATCATCTCGGTCCAGTACCAGAACGCGAACAACTCGGTGCGGGTCACCGACGAGTTCATGCGTGCGGTCGAAGAGGGCGGATCGTTCGGGTTGCGCGCCCGCAGCGACGGGCGCGTCGTCGAGACCATCGACGCACAGGACCTGTTCCGCAAGATCGCCACGGCCGCATGGGAGTGCGCCGACCCGGGGCTCCAGTACGACTCGACCATCAACGACTGGCACACCAGTCCGGAGTCGGGTCGCATCACGGCCTCGAACCCGTGCAGCGAGTACATGCACCTCGACAACTCCTCGTGCAACCTGGCCTCGTTGAACCTGATGAAGTTCCTCCGCGACGACGACACCTTCGATGCCGCGACCTTCGAGAAGGCGGTCGAGCTGGTCATCACCGCGATGGACATCTCGATCTGCTTCGCCGACTTCCCGACCGAGGCGATCAGGGAGACGACTCGCGCCTTCCGCCAGCTCGGCATCGGGTACGCGAACCTCGGGGCGCTCCTGATGGCGACCGGCCACGGCTACGACTCCGACGGCGGTCGCGCTCTGGCGGCCTCGATCACGTCGCTGATGACCGGCACGGCGTACAAGCGCTCGGCCGAGCTGGCCGGCGTCGTCGGCCCGTACGACGGCTACCAGCTCAACGCCGCCGCTCACAAGCGGGTCATGCGCAAGCACGCCGCGGCGAACGACGACATCCGGACGTTCGGCACGATGGACGCCGACATCCATGCCGCCGCGACCAAGGTCTGGGCGGCCGGCAACCGGATCGGCGAGGCGAAGGGCTGGCGCAACGCCCAGGCCTCGGTCATCGCCCCGACCGGGACCATCGGATTCATGATGGACTGCGACACCACGGGCGTGGAGCCGGACTTCTCACTGGTCAAGTTCAAGAAGCTCGTCGGCGGCGGATCGATGCAGATCGTCAACCAGACGGTCCCGCGTGCGCTGCGGCGGATGGGCTACGCCGAGGAGACGGTCGAGGCGATCGTCGAGCACATCGCCGAGCACGGCCACATCATCGACGCTCCCGGCCTGAAGCCCGAGCACTACGAGGTGTTCGACTGCGCGATGGGCGACCGCGCCATCTCCCCGATGGGGCACGTCCGCATGATGGCAGCCGTCCAGCCGTTCATCTCCGGAGCGATCTCCAAGACCGTGAACATGCCCGAGTCGGCCGCGGTCGAGGAGATCGAGGAGATCTACTTCAAGTCGTGGAAGATGGGCATCAAGGCGCTGGCGATCTATCGCGACAACTGCAAGGTCGGCCAACCGCTCTCGGACGGCAAGGCTGCCGGCGCGGTCAAGGCGGCCCCGGCCGGCGAGCCGGCCACGAGTGGCGCGCCGGTGCATGCCCGACCGATTCGCACCCGCCTGCCGAAGCAGCGCCCGTCGGTCACGACGTCCTTCCGGGTGGCCGGCGCCGACGGGTACCTGACCGCCGGTTCCTACCCTGACGACGGACTCGGTGAGATCTTCCTGCGCCTCGGCAAGCAGGGCTCGACCCTGGCCGGTGTGATGGATGCCTTCTCGATCGCCGTGTCGATCGGTCTGCAGTACGGGGTGCCGCTCGCGACCTACGTCGAGAAGTTCACCAACCTGCGGTTCGAGCCGGCCGGTATGACCGACGACCCGGACATCCGGATGGCGCAGTCGATCATGGACTACATCTTCCGGCGCCTGGCCCTGGACTACCTGCCGTTCGAGACCCGGGCCTCGCTCGGGATCTACAGCACGGCGGAGCGCACCCGCCAGCTGGAGACCGGCTCCTACGAGCCCGCCGAGGACGACGACTTCGAGTCGCTCAAGCAGTCGGCTGCCGAGGACTCGACGCCCAGCCCGCCGGTCGCGCAGACGGCAGCGGCGCTTCCGGTGCCGACCACGGTGCATTCCTCCGCGGAGCTCATGGAGCTCAAGCAGGGGCGCACGGCGGATGCTCCGCTGTGCATGTCCTGCGGCATCAAGATGCGTCCCGCCGGTTCGTGCTACGTCTGCGAGGGCTGCGGCAGCACCAGCGGCTGCAGCTGAGAGCGCCCGGGTAGCGGCAGACGAACCGCGCCGGGTGGTCGGCCTCGGGCTGACCATCCGGCGTTCGTGTGTACCGCGCCGCCCTCGCGCCTCGACGTTGGTGGGTCAGGCAGAGCCCGGCCGGGCCTCGCCATTCTGCACGTGAACCGCGATCGAGGCCAGTGGCTTCGGCGCGGGGCCGGAGACGTTGGAACCATCCGCCGACTTGTAGACGGACCCGTGGCACGGACAGACCAGCTGGGCGCCGGCCGGCGAGCTCGCGTCGTGCCGCGCGCTGGGGCGAGGCGGCCGCGCCAGCGGACAGATGCACCGTCGGGCCGCTTCGATCAGGTTCCGCGCTTGGTCCCGGTGCCCTGGAGCCTTCGGAGCAGCTCATCAAGGTTGATGAGCGCGATCCGGATCGCGACGTCGCTGGAGCCGTAGGGCAGGACGAGGGTGTTCCCGTGCAGCAGGCCACCGCACGAGTAGACGACATTGGGAACGTAGCCGTTGCGTTCAGCCCCCGCCGGGGTGAGCAGGGGCTGGTGGAGCCGCCCGATCACCTTGCGAGGGTCGTCAAGGTCAAGGAGGATCGCGCCGATGCTGTACCCGCGGATGGGCCCGACGCCGTGGGTCAGGACGAGCCAACCGGCCGGGGTTTCCAGCGGCGACCCGCAGTTGCCGAGCTGGACGATCTCCCACGGCTCGTGCGGCCTCTGCAGGGTGGCCAGCTCGACCCAGTTGCACAGGTCCTTCGAGACCGCGAGAGAGTTGTCCTCGCGGTCCCAGCGGGACATCGCCAGGTGTTGACCGTCGACCGGCCTCGGGAACACCGCCATTCCCTTGTTCTTGGCGGCCGGGCCACTGAGCTGGGACATGTGGAAGGTCCGGAAGTCACTGGTGCGGAGGATCTGGGGAACCACCCGACCGCCGTCGAAAGCCGTGTAGGTGCCGAGGTAGCCGACGCTTCCGTCGGAGTCGGTGAACCGGACCAGTCGGACGTCCTCGAGGCCATGGCTCTCGGAGGGGCCGGTGGGCAGGATGACGCGATCGCTGATCGCCGAGTCCGCGGGGAACGTGATCGAGTAGTTGCAGGCAGCGATCCACTCGAAACGCTCGATCGTCCTCGACCCGAAGCTGCGGGTGAGTCGCTGTTCCCGCAGCTGGTCGAGGGCGAGGTCGAGATCAGCGCGAACGAAGAGCGGCGGCAATGCCTCGAGGACGAATCGCGCACTGCTCTGGTCGCCGCCGAGCTCCACGTGTTGTTGCGCGAAGACGGCCCTCGAGTAGGTGGTCGGGATTGCTTGCGACAGCACCGTTGCGCCGCTGAGTTCGTCGAAGGTGATGAGGTCGTTCTTGTCGATGGTTCCGGTACGGAACTCGATGCTGGAGATGTGCCCCTCACCGACAGCGCGGACGCTCATCACGAACCGGATCGTTCCCGGAGGGAGGCCGTCCTGATCCGGGTGGGCCACCATCGACGGGTTGAACAGGGCCGCAGCCTCGATCGCGTACTCCTGGCTGAAGTAGGCGCCGACAAGTTGGCGACGCTGGGGGGAGAGAGCATCGGGATCGGCGAGTCGGTGCGAGACCAGAGCGAAGTGAGATTCGAGTGTCGCCGCCAGATCGCGGTGCCGAGTGCCGAACGAGGCGAGCGTCGCAGTAAGCAGCCGACCGACCTCGGCTTCGGGGAGGGCGAGGACGCGATCCAGGACGGCCGCGGATCGCGATCTCTCGGGGTCAAGGAACTCCTGCCCTGGCAGGAAGAGCTTGCTGATCACCCGGGTCGGGTCCGGACGAAGCACGTGGGCCGTCCGGCGGATCAGCGCCGGACGTGCCGGTGCGGTCACAGTTCGGCCAGCGCGGCGACACGCCGCGCGAGCTGGAACGTGGTCAGAGCGGCGAGGGTGGACTCCGCGCCCTGGTTCCGGTTGACGCCGCCGGCCTCCAAGCCATCGAACCCGCCGCCGCTGACCGGGTCATACATCGCGATTCCCACGTCGTTCGCGCCCAGGAACCACTCGACGCAGCGATCGAGGCCGATCTTCCATGCCGGGTCCCCCGTCATCTCGAGCGCGCGCGCACAGGCTTCGGCAAGAGCGGTGACCTCGATGGGTTGCTGGTCGAACCCCGGGCGCCGCTCGCCGAGCTGCCAGCCTCCGGTCGGTATCACCGAAAGATGGCCGTCGCGCGTCTGCACCTCGAGCAGCCAGACCAACAGGCTGAGCCCGCGCTGCAGCACCGCGTCGTCACCGAGGCCGGATCCGATGACAAGCATCGCCTCTGGCAGCAGGGCGTTCGCGTAGAAGAGCCGTGCCTCTGGCCAAGGCCACGACGGGCCCGAGCCAGGACCCGCGACGGCCAGCCGGGCAACGGCCAGCATGGCCCGGGCACCTGGGTCGCCCGGCAGTGCACGCAGTACCTCGTAGGCGCCGATCGCGGCGTGCGCCGTTGCCCGAACCGACGACGATCGAGCCTGAAGGCCGATCGCGGCGTGGACGAGGGCGAACTCGCGCACATCATCTTCCGTGCTGGCTGCGGCCACAGTTCCGAGGCCCCAGAGGGCTCGGCCCCAATGATCGCCCGTGCTCGCCTCGTCCGCCCAGGAACCGTCGTCGCGACGACGGTTCCGGAAGCGACCGCCGCCGTCCTGGGCGCCCCCGAGGAAGCGCAGATACGTCGAGGTCAACTGCCTGACCTCGACCGAGGGCTCGGGCTCGCGCGAGGTCAGGACCAGTCCGCGCGCGACGTCGTCGACGCAGTAGCCGTGGTCGCGCCGCGGGGCGGTGAGCAGGGCGTGCTCGTACAGGCCGATCGCGGTGCTCATCCGCGACACGTGGTCGAAGTTGAGCTCGGGAACCGTCAAGCGACAGCCAGAGAACTCGCCTCGAGCAGCACTCGACCGAGCGCGACGTACTGCCCGGCCACCGCGGGCCAGAGCAGCGCCGGCGCGAGGGCCCGAGCGGTCGCGGCCATCGGCGCGGCGACTCCGGGCTCAGTGAGGACGCGCCGCAACGCGGCACCGATGGCCTCGGGGTCCTGTCGCGCAACTAGGATCCCGGCGCCGCTGGACAGCAGCTCGACCGCGTGCGGGAAGGCTGTCGAGATGACCGGCTTTCCGGCCACGACCGCTTCGGTCAGCACGCCTGAGGTCACCTGGTCGCGCGAGTCGTACGGGAGAAGGATCACATCAGCACTTCGGACGATCCGGCGCAAAGACGGACCATCGAGGTACCGACCATCGAATTCGACCATCGAGGCGATCCCGAACGACTGGACCAATGCCTTCAGCCGGTCTCGGTACGCCTCGCCGTCGCGCTCCAGGACACGGGGATGCGTCTGCCCGACCACTCGGTAGGTCGGTCGCGGGCTGAGGTCCTTCAGACCGGCGATCGCCTCGAGCGCCCACTCGATGCCCTTGCCCTCGCCAAGAAGACCCCAGGTGAGAATGGTCTGAGCCGAGGTCATCGGGTGGTGCGGACCCGCCGCGCGGTTGTCCTCGGCGCCGTGAGCGATCACGCTCACCTTCGTGGGGTTCACAGCCCACCCGGCGATGAGTCGCTGCCTGGCCGTCTCGGTCATGGTCACGACAACGGAGGCGGCGTCTACCACGCCGGCCAGGACCTGGTGCTGGTGCGGCGTCGGCTGGGTGAGAACGGTGTGCAGCACCGCGATGATCGGGACGCACACCTCGGCCAGGACGTCAAGAACCTCGACGCCGTCTCGCGCGCCGTAGATGCCGTACTCGTGCTGCACGACAGCGATGTCGTAGGTGTTCAGCGCCTCCGCAGCTGCCCGGGCCGCACCGGGCGCTGTCAGGAGGTATTGGTGCGTCACGAGGCGGATCGGTACCTGCGGGCTGTCGACGACCTGCACCACGCCGACAGCAGCACCCATCCCTTGGAGATGGGTTGCCAGTGCTTGCGAGAAGGTGGCCAGGCCACATTGAGTCGGAGGAAAGGTACTGAGGATGCCGAATCTGATGGCCATTGAGGGCCCTTCTACACGCCACGAGCCGCACAACGCGATGTTGCGGTCCTCGCACGGCGGCTGGCGAGATTCCCCAGCGGCCGATGCCCTGCAGCGTCGTTTCCGGGCGCCGGGCTGCGCTCAGTATACCGCGTCGCCGCTGAGGGCCGCCCGGGGAAGACCTGAACAGGAGCCCGGCGCGCGGCTCAGACGTACGCCGCGTAGGACGGTAGGTCGAGCACGCCGTTGCCGGAAAGACCGATCACGATGACCTCGCCGTCGGCAGCCGTGCGGGCGTAGTCGATGGCCGCGGCGACCGCGTGGTTCGATTCCGGTGCCGGGATGATGGCCTCGGCGCGCGCGAAGACGACGCCCGCCGCAAACGCCGTGTCCTGCTCGATCGCGACCGCGTCCATCAGCCCCAGGTTCACCGCGTGGGAGACCATCGGCGACATCCCGTGGTACCGCAGCCCGCCCGCATGGATGGGCGGCGGCACGAAGTCCTTGCCCAGCGTGTACATCTTGAGCAGCGGCGTCAGCCCGGCGACGTCGCCGAAGTCGTACCGGTACTCGCCCTGGGTGATCGAGGGGCAGGCCGCCGGCTCGCAGGCCACCACCCGCGTCGTCGTCCCCTCCCGAAGGTTCTGCCCGATCAGCGGGAAGGACAGCCCGGCAAGGTTGGAGCCACCACCGGCACAGCCGAAGACCACATCGGCCTGCTTCTCCCCCGCGTCGGCCAGCTGGACGAGCACCTCCTGGCCGATGACGGTCTGGTGCAGCATCACGTGGTTCAGCACGCTACCGAGCGAGTAGTGCGCCGCCGGGTCCTTCGCGGCCGCTTCCACGGCCTCGCTGATCGCCATCCCCAGCGAGCCGGCGGTGTCCGGGTACTCCGCGAGCATCGCGCGGCCGGCCTCCGTCAGGTCCGAGGGCGACGGGTGGCACACGCTGCCGTAGGTCTCCATCTGGTAGCGCCGGTACGGCTTGGAGTCGTATGAGGCACGAACCTGCCACACCTCGCAGGTGAGCCCGAGCAGTGCGCACGCCATCGCAAGAGAAGCACCCCACTGGCCGGCGCCGGTCTCGGTCGTCAGCTTCGTGGTGCCCTCGATCGCGTTGTAGTACGCCTGCGCGACGGCGGTGTTCGGCTTGTGCGAACCGGCCGGGCTGACGCCTTCGTACTTGTAGTAGAGGTGCGCCTTGGTGCCGAGCACCCGCTCCAGCCGATGAGCGCGGACGAGCGGCGACGGGCGCCACATCGCGTAGATCTCGCGGACGGTCTGCGGGATCTCGACGTACCGCTCGGTCGTGACCTCTTGCATGATCAGTGCCATCGGGAACAGCGGCGCCAGGTCCGGCGGGGTGAGCGGCTCGCGGGTTCCGGGGTGGAGGTGCGGCGGCAGGGGCTCCGGGAAGTCCGCGTTGAGGTTGTACCAGTGGGTGGGCACCGTCGACGGGATGGCGACACCGAGCGGATCGGTGGAACGCGGCGCGAGATCGGCGGCTACCTGCGGGTCGAGGGTGCTCACGGTGTCGTCCTTCGTCCTCGGAGTGGGTGACGCAGGTGAGCATAGCGACCGGATCTGGGCCCGAGCGATGCGTTTCAGCGCCGGTTCGCCCCGGTGACGGAACGCCGGGGCCCGGCCGTCCCTACTCCGCCCGGCTACCCCACCTTCGCCGCGGCGCCCACGACGATCGAGTAGCCGCCGATCAGCGCTCCCTCCGGAGAGGTCAGGGTGAAGCGGAGCAGGTGCTGCGCACCGACCGGTCCACCGAGCGCCCCCGCCAGGTCCCGAGCGCGCAAGCCCTTGATCTCGAGCATCCGCGAGATGCTCGCCGCCAGCGTCTTGACCAGCGGCTTCTCGCTCACCTCGCCGAGTTCTGGCCAGAGGTCCGGTCCGAGCTGCTCCAGCAGGCGGCGGGTGCCACCCGGCTCGGCAAACGGATGCACGTAGGCGCCCTTGTCGTCGTAGGTCGAGCGCCCGCCGATCCGCCCGCCGATCTGTGCGCGCTTCACGTACTTCTGCAGGGCAGTGCTTCGTACAACCACGGTGCGCCCGTTCTCTACGAACGCGGTAAGCAAGTGCACGGACGTCCCGATGTCGACCCCGCCGCGAATCTCCTTGAGCGCGGGCGCGACCACCCGGGCGCGCCGCTTGCCGCCGCCGAGCGCTTGGAGCAGTGGAACCGCGGCGGGTCCACCGTGCGTGAGCTCGAGGGTGAACCCCTTCGGCACGAGGCCGGCGAGGGTGGTGATCAGTTTCAGCGCGCTCTCGGCCGGGGCAAGGATGTCGAGGTTGCGCTGGCCGACATGCCGGTGCTCGTTGACCAGCAGTGGGCCGTCGAAGTGATCGGCCGGGCAGCTCACCGAGACGATCATGCATTCGTGTCCGGTGTCGCCCGGCCCGAGCTTCCACGGCGGACCGAGCTCGACCACCCGGACGCACCCGGGTCGCTGACGGTCCGGGAGCTCGGGGATCCACGCCCCGCCGATGTGGTGCTGCTGGTAGTACGGGTCGTTCTGGTTCCCGGTCCCGAAGAACCCAGCGGCGATGACCCATGCCTGCACGTGCACACCGACCGCGGGGAACAGGCCGAGGTTCCAGACTCGGACGAACACCCGATAGGTGCGGCCCGCGACGGGCGAGAGGACAAGCCGGTTCGGGTCGAACGGGCCGGTGTAGGTGGCGTCGATGAGCAGGATGTCCGGGGACTCCCAGCACACGATGGGTGGCCAGAGCGGGCGCTGCCCATGATCGCCCGGCGAGAACGCCCGTACCAGCAGGTAGGGGAGGACGTCCTCGCGCCGAGGACGGTGCTCCTTGCCGATCTCGGCAACCCAGCCGCGCCACTCCTTTGCGCGACCGGGGTCGGGGACGAACTTCGGGTCCGGGTCCGGGAAGTCCGGGGTCTTCGGCGTCTGGCCGACCGGGTTCGGTGGCTCTTCGCCGCGTTGGCGCTCCAGCTCCTTGTCGCTGAGCTTCGGGTGCTTCGGTCGGGTGTGCTGGTCGTTGCTCATGTCAGCCTCCCAACGGGCCGTGCGGCCACTCTTGGCCGAGGTTCAGGTCGTGGAGCTTGCTCGGTTTGCCGCACGGATCGTCACCGAACGGCGCGGCTGGCGGTGCAACCGCTCGGGACAGGTAGTGCGCCTTGAGGTCGGCGCGCGCCTCGTACCACCGCAGGTCCGGGGGCGCCGCGCTGGGGGTCTGCCTGGGGTTGTCATGATCGGCGTTGAAGAATTGTGGCGAGGTGCATGGTTGCGCGTAGCTGAAGTCGATCGTGTGGCCGGTGGACAGCACGACCGGCGTGAAGTTGGGCACGCACTCCCAACTACCGAGCACCCCCGGCGCGGCCGGGTTGCGCCCGAGGTTGTGCCGGTCCCAGTCCCAGCAGTGCCAGGCGTACCCGCGGTCACTGTCCAGGTTGAAGTCTGGGATCGTCAGCTCGGCTTGGCCGCGCTCCCCCGCCATCCGCCCGACCAGGTAGGTGCTGTAGTCCATCGGTCCGCCCAGGTGGGCGTTCAGTGGCAGCAGCGCGTCGAGCGCGGCGAAGGTGTCCTGCGGACTGCCACAGCCCTCGAGCTTCTTGCGGGCGTTGTCGTCACCGGCGACCGCGCTCAGCAGCACGGTGCTGTCCTGGCCCGAGACGTACGGTCCGACGTGCGCGGGCGCACCCTCCTGGGGCACCCATTGGCCGGCCTGGTTCTTCAGCGGGTACCGCCACGGAGCCACCCACTCGCTCGGCTTGAACTCCGTTCCGGCGTCGTCCGCGTACACCAGCCGGCTGGTGCGTCCCAGGGCGCCGACCAGGTCGATCGCCGAGACGTCCGCCGGGTGGTCGCGGACGATGTTGCGCGGGTACGCGGGGTCCAGGCCGAACGCGGTGGTCGCGTTCTGCCGCCCCGAGGGCTCCGTGATGAACATGACCGGTAGCCCCAGCCCGAGCGGGTCGTCGAGTGCGGAGGTGATCGAGAAGAGGCCGCCCGACGATCCGAGGATGGTCAGTCCGGGATCGATCTCCTCGGGCTTCGGCATCAGGAACCCGGACATCACGAGCGCGCGCCGGGACAACAGGTAGAGGTTCCAGGCCGGCACGACGAGGGTGTAGTAGATGACCTCGCGGGCCGGGAAGGTCGTGACGTCGAGGATGAGGCCCGGCAGGATCGTTGCCAGCCAGACGATCGCCTCCGCGAGGTAGATCGCCCACGCGAACAGGGCCAGCAGCAGATCGAGCAGGTTGAAGGAATCGTTGCTGTCGACGTCGGCGCCGCGGCTCGGATCGTCGTCGACCCCGTAGTCACCGCCAGGGGGCGTCGGGAACGAGTGGTCGGTGAACACGTCGGGCGGCTGCGGCATCTTCGGCGAGAGACCGTCCTTGCTGGTCATCTTCAGATACGCGTAGACGATGCTCCACATCTCCGCCATGGCGTCGGCATTCGGGCGCCCGTCGGGATCGCCGGCCCCGTCGGTCGCGGAGAACTGCGGGTCCTGGGCGAGGATCTTCGGCCCGTCCGGGTGCACGTCGGCCATCGCCGCCATCAGCGCATCGGTGAGGTGTACCGGCAGACCCCCGGAGTCGAGGTCGAACAACGCGGCTCGTGCGGCCGCCGGCGTCGGTCCGTCGGAGGTGTCGTAGGCCGGGAACCCGGTGAAGTAGTCGTAGGCCGGTCCGTCGTCGCGGCCGGCGTACGGGGCGTCGCTGCGACGTCGGAACGCCAACCGGAAGTGCAGCGCACTGGTGCCCCACTCGCCGTAGCACGGCCCGGCGTTGATCGCGGAGTAGTTCTGCGAGTCCATGTGGTTCTCGACCAGGTGGTGGCGCTGCCAGTGGTCGCGGTACGGGCCGCCGGCCTTGGCGTTGGTGAACGGGTGCCCCGTGACGTCGGTCGCGCAGTGCGTCATCCATCCGACCGCGAAGGCCATCCGGGCTTCGGCGTCGGAGCGCTCGTCATCGGTCGTCGCGTTGGTGCGGGCGTCACTCGCCTGCTTGAACAGCACGAACGGGAACTGGTACGTGCGGCGGTAGTGGAACACATCGGACCAGTAGAAGGCCTCGTTGCCGAACGCCTGCGGGACGCCCGAGGTGAGGATGCCGAACCAGTCCCCCATCTGGGCCAACAAGCCCTTGAACGCCGACATGATCGCCGTGGTCAGCTCGTCGAGGACCTGAGCCAGCTGGTTGGACAACCCGCCGGTGAGCTGCGAAGCGAGCTGAGAGGAGTTCGTGCTGATCGGCCCGATCCACTTCTCCCACTTGCCGATGAACTCGCTGTCGATCTGCTCCCAGACGTCCAGCGCCCACTTCACGACCTGCCGGAGCACGCAGCCCTCGGTGTTGGAGAAGTCAGGTAGCAGGTAGAACACGTCCGGACCGAGCGAGCCAAGAGCGAGGTAGTTGCGCCAGGTGTGGCAGGTCTCGCCGATCGCCTTCGCCTCGGTGACGCTGATCGGGAAGTTCGGTGGCACTGTCCCGGCACGCAGCCGTTCCGCTGTGTCCTGAGCTGCCTGCATGTGCACGTACCAACCAGGCATCGCGATTCCTCTCGAACGAGTGGGGCGTGGGTCACGGCTGTTCGGTTGTCGGCCCGGCGGCGGCCGCCGCGCGAACCGTCGTCACGAGTCGGAGATCAGGCCGACGAGCAGGGCGAACAGCCCAGGACCGTCGCCGACGCCGTTCGGGTCGCTGTTGTCGTCGGTGGCCGGGATGACCAAGGTGTCGGTCGGTCCGGCCCACACGGGTGCGCACCTGCCGAGCCCGCCGCCCGCCAGAAGGTCCGCGAGCACGTAGAAGGCTGAGTCGGGCTCGGCAAGACGGGTCCAGAGCGCCGTCGTGTTCGCCGGGCCGGTCGGGATGGTGATGCCGAGGCGCGTCGCCATCAGCTCCTGACGGAATCTCGCCACGCCCGCCGAGACACCCCGGTCGTTGAGCGCACGGTCCATGCTGGCGACGTCGACGCCGCCGTCGAAGGTCATCCCACGGCGACGCAGGTGACTGGTGCCGACGAGCGCGTACACGTCGTCCACGAGGACCACCGTGCTACGCACCAGGGTCGGCCGGCCCGGGAACCCGATCGGCTGGAACGCCGCCACCCGGGTCCGGTCCTCGTCGGTGAGGATGTCGACGGCTTCCTTGCGCTGCTTCAGGGCGGCGCGGACGTACGGCTTCTTCGCCAGCGCGAAGTCCGGGTTGCGTGGCACGCAGATCATGACCTTGAGCCGCGGGTTGTCGTGCAGCCGCTGGCGGAGCACCTCCACCAGGTCGATGTCGGAAGCGCCCGTCCCGCCCCGGGAGGTCTTCGCGAACATCGGGCTCTCGATGTACACGTACTCGCGCGCCTGCTTGATCGCTCGGTGCAGGGACCACAGGGCGTCGCGCTGGCCGTTCGCCGCTGTCGCGATCTCTCGCTGCAGCTCGCGCCGCAACCGGTCCTCGTTGTGAACCGTGATCGTCGGGACGGTCACGCCAAGTGCCGTGGCCAAGGAGTTCACGGCGCTCTGGATCGAGTCCGTGGGTTGCGGCATCGGCACCAGCGCCAGCTCCGGGCTGTCGCAGAACGGCGCGATCGTCTCGAGCATCGCCGCTGCCACCGTCCCGGTGGTGTCGACCGGCGGCTCGTTCCAGCTGTCGACGGCGGTCTGGACGAGCCACCCGAGGCTGTCGGGAGCCCAGGGCAGGACCGGCTGGGCTCGCTT
>Ga0209638_1000803_pt1 | contig 20631 bp, 15 predicted proteins | sample BarGraNGADG00211_FD_184490 | JGI IMG/M metagenome (GOLD analysis project Ga0209638, IMG submission 184490) | Arctic peat soil microbial communities from Barrow, Alaska - Barrow Graham LP Ref core NGADG0002-211 (SPAdes) (version 2) | ecosystem: Environmental > Terrestrial > Soil > Wetlands > Peat...
CCATATTGACCAGCAATAGGGATAAGACGAACAAGATCGTTTTCTTCATAGATTAAGTTAGTTTTAATTAAAAAATAAGTTAGTTAGTTTACTGGCCACGAATTTAGAAACTTTTTGATACTTTTCCAAATAATTATTAATTGTGTAAGAATTATTTTATATAATTGATATTCAGGATCATGTATTTTATAAAAATTACCAAAATTTCAATCATCTCTTATGAAAATAGTTATTAATGATGTTTTACATATCAATTTAATACATATTTGCCATTATTACTTATATTTTACACGATTTAGATAATAAAAAATATTTCTTTCGGGAAAAATTTACACAAAAAAAGGCGCCCTGTTAGGCGCCTTTAATTTATTAAATTATTGAGAATTAGTCTCTTCTGAATGGCCTTCTGTCACCATCTCTTCTTGGACCTCTGTCACCGTCTCTCCTTGGACCTCTGTCATCATCTCTCCTTGGTCTATGTTCCGGTTCTACATAACCCTCGGGTTTCGGGATTAAGGCCTTGCGTGAAAGTCTCATTTTGCCGGTTTTTGCATCTATTTCAAGAAGCTTAACCTCAACTTCGTCTCCAACTTTCACTACGTCTTCTACCTGGGCTACCTTTTTCCAGTCAAGCTCAGAGATATGCAATAATCCCTCTTTGCCCGGCAGAATCTGCACAAATGCACCAAATTCCAATATCGAAACAACCTTTCCTTTGTAAATCGTTCCTGCTTCAGGAACAGTTGTAATATTTTTGATCCAGTTTAATGCAGCCTCCATGTTCTCCTGATTCTCGCCAAAGATGTCCACAACACCTGTTTTATCCTGCTCGGTAATGGTAATGGTTGTACCTGTCACCTTTTGAATCTCTTGTATAACCTTTCCTCCTGTTCCAATAACTGCACCAATAAATTCCCCCGGAATAATTATCTGAATTATTCTTGGAACATGTGGTTTATAATCTTCACGAGGTTCGCTTATAGTTTTGAGCATCTCTCCCATTATATGAAGACGACCCAGACGAGCTTGCTCAAGGGCTTGCTCGAGGATTTCGTATGAAAGACCATCTACCTTTATGTCCATTTGAGTTGCAGTTATACCATCTTTTGTACCTGTAACTTTAAAGTCCATGTCACCCAAATGGTCCTCATCTCCCAGGATGTCCGAAAGTACTGCAAATTTTTTGGTCTTAGGATCGGTGATCAAACCCATTGCGATACCCGATACCGGTTTTTTAATTTTAACACCGGCATCCATAAGTGCAAGTGTTCCGGCACAAACAGTTGCCATTGAAGACGAGCCGTTAGATTCGAGAATATCCGAAACAATGCGTACAGCATAAGGGTTATCTTCTCCTGTAGGAACTACAAATTTTAAAGCTCTCATTGCGAGGTTACCGTGTCCGATCTCTCTTCTGCCTGTTCCCCTGTATGGTTTTGCCTCTCCTGTTGAGAATGGCGGGAAGTTGTAGTGAAGAACAAATTGCGATGAACCCTCAACCAATACCTCATCAATCTCTTTCATATCCATTTTGGTACCTAGGGTAACAGTTGTCAATGATTGTGTCTCCCCCCTGGTAAAAACTGCTGAGCCGTGAGTAGTTGGGAGGTAATCTACTTCGCACCAGATTGGTCTTATCTCTTTTGATTTTCTACCATCAAGACGAATATCTTCATTCAGGATCATATTACGCATAGCTTCTTTCTCTACAGCATGGTAATACCTGTCTATCATTAGTTTCTTTGCTTCTGCATCTTCTTTGGGAAGTGTTGAGATAAATTCCAATTTAAGCGCGTCAAAAGAATCACTTCTCTCATGTTTTGAGGTACCTGATTTTGCGATAGCATAACATTTGTCGTAGCAGAATTTATGGATTGCAGCACGAAGTTCTTCATCCTGTTTCTCATGGCAGTAAGCTCTCTTCTGTGTCTTACCGACCTCTTCCATTAGTTCAATCTGAGCCTGACATTGTTTTTTAATCTCTTCGTGGGCAAATTTAATTGCCTCCAGCATATCCTTTTCAGCAACTTCTTTCATCTCACCCTCTACCATCATAATATTATCTATTGTCGCTGCTACCATAATATCGATATCGGCTTCCTTAAGTTCTGTAAATGATGGGTTGATAACAAAATTGCCACCTATTCTGGCAACCCTCACCTCAGAAATTGGCCCGTTAAATGGAATATCGCTCACAGCTAATGCTGCAGAGGCTGCTAGCCCTGCAAGCGCATCTGGCATAATTTCTTTTTCTGCCGAAATCAGATTTACAGTAACAAAAACTTCTGCATGAAAATCATCCGGGAAAAGTGGGCGTAATGCTCGGTCAATCAGACGAGACACCAAAATTTCCGAATCATTGGCACGGCCCTCTCTCTTTAAAAATCCTCCCGGATATTTGCCTGCAGAGGCGTACTTCTCTTTGTACTCTACGGATAGTGGCATAAAGTCCACATCCTCTTTTGCATCTTTAGCACAGGTTACGGCAGCCAATAGCATTGTCTTGCCCATTTTTACTACTACTGATCCATCTGCCTGTTTTGCAAGCTTGCCTGTTTCAATCTCAATAGTTCTGCCATCATTCAACTGGATGGTCTTTTTTACTATATTCATATAATTTATATGCAACTCGTCTCTCCCTATGAGAGTTGATTATTAATACTGTATTCCGCTACTCATCTTGCCTCGAGTCGCTTTTTTGACAAGATGTATATATCAAAAAAGGGTGCCACTCGGACACCCTTTATTTGTGCTTTATTTACGAAGGTTAAGAGCCTTCACTATATTTCTGTATCTCTCAATGTCTGTTGCCTTTAGGTAATCCAGAAGACGACGTCTCTTACCAACCATTTTCAATAAAGATCTTTGAGTACTGTAATCTTTTTTGTTGATTTTAAGATGGTTTGTAAGGTGAGCGATACGGTATGAAAATAAAGCTACCTGGCTCTCTGGGGAGCCGGTATCTGCATTAGACTTTCCGTATTGTCCGAAAATCTCTTGCTTTTTGTCTGCTGCTAAATAAGTTGACATTGTGCTAAGCAATTGATAATTATTGTTTTTCCCCAAAATCGGGGAGACAAATATAGACAAATATTTTCACTACACAACATTTTTCTTAATTTTGCAGGGATATAAAATCAATTTCTATTCAACATGATAAAATTCGAAGAAGCTCTTGAAATTGTACTCTCACACAGTTTAGAAGTTGGCAAAGAGTTGATTCCCCTTTCAGGTGCAATGGGAAGGATATTGTCTTCTCCTGTTTATGCAGACAGAGATATGCCTCCATTCAATAAGTCGGCGGTTGACGGGTATGCCTGCAGAGAAGAAGATCTCGGTAAAGAACTTATTGTCGTTGAAAATATTCCGGCCGGGTATTTTCCCAAATCGGTTATAACAGTCGGCTGTTGCAGCAAGATTATGACCGGAGCAAAGCTTCCGGATGGTGCGGACACGATAATTATGGTAGAGGACGTCATTAAAAAAGGTGACAGAATCAGATATGCAATATCGGATGGGAAAAAGCCTAAAAACAATATCTGCTTAAAAGGGGAAGATCTTAAAGAGGAAGAACTGGTTCTGGAAGAAGGTACTCTTATCAAACCTGAACAGATAGCAATATTGGCTGCAATGGGAATCTCTCAGGTTCCTGTATCTAAGCAGCTAAGAATAGGGTTGTTAAGCACCGGTAATGAGATTGTGGAGCCGGAGATAACCCCAAATGAAGTTCAGATAAGAAACTCTAACGGTTGGCAGTTGCGGGCACAAATTTTAAGAATGGGCTCCATAGCAAACTATTATGGTATAGTTATGGATAATGAGGAGTCACTCCGCAGTTCAATAGTGAAAGCTCTCTCTAAGAATGATATTCTGATTATAACAGGGGGAGTTTCTATGGGTGATTTCGATTTTGTACCATCTATTCTCCGAAGTCTGGAACTGGAAATTCTGTTCGATAAAATTGCCGTACAACCCGGGAAACCAAGTATTTTTGCTATCAAGAGGAGTCTCTGTTACCCTCAGAAAATGGAAAAGGTCGTTTTTGCACTTCCCGGAAATCCTGTGTCATGCTATATTCAGTTTGAATTACTGATCAAACCTTTTATTTTCAAATCTATGGGTGCGGCTAATCCGTCATTATGGATTGAGATGAGTTCTGCCCGGGAATATACGAGAAAGCGTACTGAGAGAATGGCCTTGATACCTGTAAAGGTGGGTCCGGACGGCAGGTTTTCTATTGTGAATTATAATGGCTCCGCCCATATTGTAGCACTGAATCAAGTTAATGCTATTGCAGAGATTCCTATTGGTGTGTCACACATTAAGGCAGGAGATAAACTTAGATTATTTCTTCTGCAATAATGGATAGAACTATCAGACATCCCGTAATCGGAGATATTACCGTCAAGAAAAAGATTGGCAACAGAAATATAAGGATAACTGTTCACCCGACAAAAGGGGTAAATGTCTCTATCCCTTGGTTTACCCGTTTTTCAACTGCCGAGAGATTTATTTTTGAAAGAGAGGAGTGGATAATTTCAAGTATCAATAAGCAAAAAACGAAGAGAGAAAAGAGTGCGGTAATATTGGGTGAAGGCAATCCCTTTCATACAATCAAAAGAACCATCTGTTTTTTTGAAATCGGGCAGGGAGAGAGTGCTGCAGATAATAAAATTACTCCGGCAAATAATAAAATAAAAGTAGTTGTCAGACCTGATGAGGGCAAGATAATTTTTCCAAAAGGATCAACCAGAGAAGAGTTGATTGTAGCTGTTGAAAAAATTTTGAGATATGATGCTAAAAAGTACTTGCCTCAAAGGACAAAAGAGCTGGCAGAAAAATTTGGATTCAAGTATAATAATGTGTTTCTAAAAAACAACAAAACCAACTGGGGGAGTTGTTCCAAGCTGAAAAATTTAAACCTCAACATACATCTTATGAGGTTAACAATAGAGCTGGCAGATTATGTGATTCTGCATGAACTATGTCATTTGAAACACCATAATCATGGACCGGAGTTTCACAAGTTCTTAAACAATCTTTGCGAGGGCAAAGAAAGGTTCTATGCCAAACAACTCCGCTCAATCCGTACTAATATATAATTCAATGGACAACAATAATAAAACAAAAACAGGAGACCGAATAAATGGCTCCTGTTTTTTGGGTACACAATCTGCGTCCCCGTATACCTACTTTGTCAGGCCGCTGATTCTTATGAAAAGAGCATCAATTCCCTTTAAAAGATCTTGGTTAACAGTCTTGTAAAAGCCTTTTGCGTCATTCTTATCAGGATGATTTACTCTTGAGTATAGATCGTTTCTCAACCCTATTGCATCGTTCATAACCTCAACTGCCTCTTCACTCTTTTTGCTTGGATTTATATAGATAAATGTCCAACAATCAGATATTACCTGGGACAATAAGAAATCGATATCTTTTTTAACTACTCTAAGATTTGCCATTTTAATTTATTTAATTTCGTACAAAGGTATGAAAAATATTTAAATTAAAGCTTAACGGCACCAATACCTGGCAGATCAGATAGAGTTACCTTTCCGTCCACTATAAGCATACCTTTGAACACATCGTTCGCAATTAGAAGGTTGCCGTCCAAATCTGCCCATTCTGTCTCAGGTGCAATTTGTGCAGCAGCGGATATTGCGCAAGAAGTTTCTGTCATGCATCCAATCATTATTTTCATATGAAAAGATTTAGCCAAAGTGACCATATCACGGGCTTCACGCATACCGGTACATTTCATAAGCTTGATGTTGATACCGTTATAGGCCCCTTTGAGTTTATAGATATCTGTCAACCTTTGACAAGCCTCGTCAGCGATAATCGGTAGCGGACTATTCTCGGTAATCCAGGCAGCCTCATCCAACAATAATTTAGGCATAGGCTGTTCAATCATGTTTACATTTTTTTCGTTAAGCCAATTTATCATTTCCAGGGCATAGTGTTTGTCCTTCCAACCCTGATTGGCATCGACACATATTACTGTATCTGTTACCGAGCGGATTGTGTTTATCATCATCTTATCGGTTGCTTCATCTTTGCCGAGTTTGACTTTTATAACTTTATAAGGTGAGGCTTCACGTGTTTTTTCTTTAACAACCTCTTCTGTATCCAAGCCAATCGTGAAAGAGGTATTAGGAGTGGTAGCGGGATTAAAACCCCAGATTTTCCACCATGGTTGTCCAATAAGCTTACCTACTAAATCATGAAGAGCAATGTCCACAGCGGCTTTTGCAGCTGTGTTGTTACTTGCAATTGCATCTACATAGGCGAGAATGTCCTGTATTTCAAACGGAGAGCTAAAGCGGGATAAATCTATTTTCTTTAAAAAATCTATAACGGATGCCTGTGTCTCTCCAAGGTATGGAGGCATTGAGGCCTCTCCGTAACCAACATATCCATCCCATGCAATCTCGGTTAAAACAAGCTGTGTAGTTGTCCGTGATGAGTTTGCGATAGTAAATACATGCCTCAGTTGAGCATCATAGGGTGTGTATGTTAAAACCATTGTTTTGCTCCCTCCTTTACTGCCGTTCAATGCCTTACCTCCCCTTTGTGCAAAGAGTTCAAAAGGATTCAAAATAGCTGCCGCAGCTGTAAGCAAACCAGCCGATCTTAGAAAATCTCTTCTAGTTGTCATATCTTATATTTTAATTTCTTTTTTTAATTAGGGAAATACAAAGGATGTTTTTTAATTGAGACGATGCCCTTATCCTCATCAACTTTGGTAAGAATTCTTTGAGCACGAACTAATCGGGTAGAACCCTCGTAGTAGTTGGCAGCCTCAGGAACAAGAGAATTTATTCTCACAGCGGTTGCACAATGAATAAACTCACCACCTCCTATATACATACCTACATGTGTGATGCGTTCCTTTTTGTCTTTAGTGGCCTTTGATCCGAAAAACAGGAGATCTCCCGTTTTCAAACTGTCGATACCATTGCTTATACCCACATTATCACCTGTATAGCCTTGTTGCGAAGCATCTCTTTCCAAAATAATACCATTCAGATAATATGTTGTCTTGGCAAAGCCGGAACAGTCCATAGCTTTGATTGAAGTCCCTCCCCACATGTATGGAAATCCTAAAAATTGTTTTGCAGTTGCTATAATATTTTCCGGAGTAGGCCGGCGACTATCCAGCCACTTCCCGAAATCCTCCGCATGAGCCTTTAATAAAAATGCCCTTTTCCCGTTTGGAAGGATAATCTTGTAATAGTTGCCTTCAACACCATCTGCACGTACAATATTGCCCATTACACCATCCATAACTACACCTGCTTTTTCGGATGCTCCATCACGGAAAAGGGTGTAGTAAGTTGTAATAATCAACTTTTGTGCAGAGCTCCAATCCTTGAATTCCTGCTCATTCATAGTTTGTATGCCTCCTGAACTTACCCAGGCAATGTAGCCTTCCGGAGTTATGGCGCGTGTCCATCCTCCTTTCTTTTCGAGAATTCTCAAAGGCGTACCCAAAATTGTCTGAGTTGCAGACTCACTTGCGAAGTCTGGACCATATCTGAAATTGATAACAGATAGGGTTGTAACTCCGTATATTTTTTCTCCGAGTGAAGGGTCAGGTAGAATAACCATGCTATCCAGTACCTCAATATTTTTATCTGCAAGAGCCTTAAGAAGAGCCGCTTTGGCATCGGCTTCAGTTGTAGAACCTCTTAAAACTATAGTTTTATCATCAGCAGAGAATTCAAGTTTTGGCTCATAAGTTTTATCTCTGCGATCGGGTGCGTATTCAGATTTTATCTCTTTAGAGATCATGTCAAACTCTTCCTGAATCTCTTTGCTTTTTGGACCAATATTGCAAGAGAGGACCAAAAGAGTCGCCATAGTTACAAAAAGTACTTTTTTCATATTATCGGTTTTTTTGATTAATAATTATTTCTATTTAAACTTGACAGCTTCACTCTCATTATAAAGTCTGTCCAAAGCAGTAAGGTAAAATTCATAGCCCGAATTCCCTGCGGCAGGAAGTGAAACCTTATCCTCTCCGGTTAAGACTACAATTGCTTCTCCTTTATTAAAATCTACAACCTCACCTTTTTTAAATTTATAGATCGCATGGTAATATACAGAGAGTTTCTCTCCCTTCGAATCCATTTTCCCCTGTTTTGCCCAGCTGAAGTAAAGCATATCCCCACTCTTGTCCATTCGTGCATTCACAGGAACGGACGGAGCCGAGGTGTCAAACCCTCTCAATGGAGGAACCAAAGCAGGATTCTTGTAAAGCGTTTTCAGAAGTGAATTTATATCCAGTTTGTTATCTTTCATGTTTTTTGCATTAAAGTAGCAAACGCCCTGATATTCTTTCATTCCCCTTATAATCTCAGCTTGTTTGCGGATCTCTTCTGTAGAGCGCCATGCCGGTATTTTTGCATTTTCTCCAAGCATGAATGTTCCCAGACCTCCATATACAGGAACACCGGCAGAGTTGTCTCTCCACCATTTTGCAAGGACATTAAAATCTGCATTTGCATAACCAATATTGAAGTAAAGTTGAGGAAGGACATAGTCTATCCAACCTTTTTCCATCCATAATAGAATGTCTGCATGCAGAAAATCATAGTTTGTATAGTTATAGCTTTTTGTATCTGAGCCTCTTGGGTCTTCCCTAAGGTTTCTCCAGACTGCATAAGGACTTATGCCAAATTTCACATACGGTTTTACAGACTTGATAGTATCTTTAAGCATCTTTACAACAAGGTCTACATTTTCTCTCCTCCACGCCATTTTGTCTGCAGGTTTATAACCTCTGGAATGTTTGGCAAATGAAATACTATCATTGAAATCATTATTCGGATAAAAGTAATCATCAAAGTGAATTCCATCCACATCATAACGAGTGACGATATCTTTTATGACCTTTGTTACAAACTCACGGGTTTCCGGGTAGGCAGGGTCGAAATAGAGTTTCCTTCCGTATTTTACGAAGATCTCAGGATTCTTTTTATACATGTGATTCGGGGCAACAAATTTCAGATTGGCAGTATCTTGACTCACCCTGTACGGGTTTAACCAAGCATGCAACTCCATTCCTCTTTTATGTGCCTCTTCGATCGCAAAAGCCAGTGGATCATATTTTGGATCAGGTGCTTTTGTTTGATCGCCTGTCAAATAGATAGACCACGGTTCATATTCGGACACGTAGAATGCATCTGCTGTCGGTCTTACTTGAAGTACAACAGCGTTAAAGTTCATCGATTTAAATAGATCCAGGTAGGCAATCAGTTCTTTTTGCTGCTCTTGAGAACTTAGTCCGGGTTTAGAAGGCCAGTCAATATTATTGACCGTTGCGACCCAAACTGCTCTCCACTCATGCTTCCCATCGTATTGGGCTCTTGCAACATTGTTTGAAGCAAGTAAGGCACAAATGGTAAATAGTGTTGTTAAAATTCTGAGCATTATTGAAATACAGATTTGGGTTAATATATATAGACAAAGATACTATATTTGTATTAAAATTTATAGTATGATATTAGATTCATTAAGAGGTTTTGAGAGATATCTCAACCTTCATTCAAGATTTGAAAAAGTTTATACATATATGTTAAAGAATAAGCTCCACGAGATGGAACCCGGCGAGTATCCGGTTTTTGGTAAAGATATTTATTGCACAATATGGGAGGGAGAAGGAAAAGGTCTTGAAATTCCACTACTTGAGGTTCACGACACATATATAGACATTCATGTTTTGCTGGAGGGCAGCGAAACAATCGGTATTCGAGACAGAAGTCGCTGTAATAGCGATAATATCACTTACGACGAAGCGAAGGACGTTGCTTTTTTGGAAGAGGCGCCGGAAAATTTCGTCAGTTTGGGTCCCGGCAATATTGCTGTAATTTTCCCTCATGATGCACATGCACCATTGATTGGAGAGGGAAAAATCAAGAAAGCAATCATAAAAGTAAAAATGTAGTGGAAAAGAGGTACAACTCTTATGTGGGATACTTTAAGGAGAGGTATGGCAAAAGACTTCAGAAGATTGTTATCGATGCCGGCTTCACTTGTCCCAACCGCGATGGCAGCATAGCTTTCGGAGGTTGTACTTATTGCAATAATGCAGCATTTCACCCCTCTTACAGTACTCCGGACAAAACTATTTCACATCAAATAGAGCAAGGGATAGAATTTCATAAAAAAAGGTATAGAACAGCGACAGACTACCTAGCTTACTTTCAGTCCTATTCGAACACTTATGCTCCTTTGGATCATTTGAAACAACTCTACCGCGAGGCCCTCTTTCACCCTGCTGTTGCAGGTCTGGTCATAGGAACAAGGCCAGACTGTGTGGACGACAAAAAACTTGATTATTTGGCGGAGCTCTCTAAAGAGAAGATTGTGATAATTGAGTACGGAGTTGAGTCGGTTCACGACAAAACCCTGCTCCGGATAAATCGTGGTCATACATACGGGCAGGCTGTTGAAGCAATTAACGAAACTGCAAAAAGAGGTATTCATCAGGGAGCCCACTTTATTTTCGGACTGCCGGGAGAGACTAAAGATGACATCATGGCTATGGCAGCCGAAATTAACAAACTACCTCTTCAATCTGTTAAATTTCACCAACTTCAAATCGTAAAAGGAACAGCTATAGAGCGGGAATTTAAGCTGCAACCGCAAGATTTTCTTCAGTTTAAACTGGACGAGTACATAGATCTCTTCATTGATTTTCTTGAGCTGCTAAAGCCTGATATCTACATAGAAAGATTTGCAGGAGAGGTGCCCCCACGTTTTGTCAACAGCACCCCCTGGGGTCATATCCGCAATGTGGAATTACTTCGTTTGTTGGAAAAGAGGCTCATCGAGCGGGACACATACCAGTCCAGACTATTTAATCTTCAAGCATAGGTTTTGTAGATATCTTCTCTCCTACCGCCTCCAGCATCCACTGTTGCGGAGTCAGGTTTCCTAATGCATATATCCTCATAACCTCTTCTGCCCAATTCTTGTTTGCATAGAATTTTTCAAGTTGGTACTCGATTATATGCCCGAGTGGGTAGTTGGCAAGATAGAGCGGAGAGTTTATCATATGAGAGTAAATTGCTAAAAGCGGAGAATCCTTTTCCCCAAGAACAGGTGCATAATATTTGTTCCAGACATCTTTTGCGATTGTAATCACAGCCTCTTTCAACTGAGCAGAAGTAGCTTTCGGATTCTTGTACATCCATTTCCATACATTCATATCTACCAAAGCAACCCCCATAATTTCATACGATCCCCAAAAAATATCCAGTTCAGTCATTTTTGCCTGGGCGGGATCTCTCTGATTATAACCAAGAAGTGTAAGGTCTCTCATTTGGAATACAAATGCGTTTGCCTCGGTAAAAGCTGTATTGGGAACACCATTTAGCATGTAGAAGTCCACATCTCTCATGCTGATCGTCTGTTCAACATTGTGTCCCATTTCGTGTACTGCTATATTGAACCCTTTATAGTCCATTCCCCCTTCCGACAATCTTGTGCGTAACCGGGCAACATCATCTCTGCTTTGAGCCCCCCAGGCATGTCCGGAACCTCTGGCAGCCTCAACCACAATTGCTCCTCCCAACTCCTCTGCCTTTTTCCTTGAGAAGCCGAACTTTACCAACATATTAGGGATATCTTTATCAAATGCCTCTGCTGTTGGATACAGTCTTTTTGTCTGCTTATTCAGCATCTCCTCGGAGATTGAACTTCGAGATTTAAATCCGTCATACCATATATCAAATGGTTCAAGAGGTCTGCCAAGTCTCTGCTTGATCATCTCAGCAACTTTTTTAACTTTTGGAGAACTGATATACTCTACAAACATCTGTTCTATCTCCTCCTGTTTGATTTGCATACCTCCGTCAAAAGCTCTCTTGAGGGCAGTTGGATACGCAAAAGAGTATTTATCCATAGCCTCCTGAGCCTTAAATTGCTCAAGAAGAACTTCATACCTTCTCTCCCCTTCCAGTTTAACCTCTTCTGAAACTCCTCCCTTTGTAATGGTGTTTGGATAAGGAGACCAGTCATATTCCGGATTATTGATTACCTGCTGGGGTATTGTCTGTTCCACTATGTGGAGCATTACTTTGTAAATCATCCTCTGCTTCTCCAGATTATTCGGACCTGCAGCATAGTTAGATTTAATCTCATCCCTTAGGTTCCAGTGAGTCAGAAGCTTCATTTTCTCAGGGAAAAGCTTTTCTCCTTTTTCATTCACCAGGTGACCCATCATTATATTGTACTCAGATATGTAGCTTTCTGCTCTCATCTCTGCATCGGCAACAAGTTGTTTAACAGCTGCGGGAGCCTTGGGGGTAAAGATATCTCCCATTCTTGCATATGCCCAGTCAAGACGACTCCACTTTGGTGCATGCTCCTCTTTTTGCTCCAGGTTGTAGAATGGGAAGTTTAGTATTGTAATGTAGGCTATTTTATTTGTATAAAGATCCTCCGTTAGATGACTGGATGGTTCATATGCGCCAAAAATATAATCGATAGGGGCAAGAGGATCTCCATCCAGATGAAGTGGTTTTTTAAGATTTATGCTCATTTTGTTATAGCCACCCCAAATCGACTCAAATGCAAGCGACAGTTTATCAAAGAGCTCTCTTTTCGACTCTGGAGCAGTGGCAAAATTCTCCAGGCAAAAGGTTGTGAACTCATCAGCAGCTCCATCTTCTGCTCTCCATTGCTTTGCTGCTTGTTGAACGCCAATCATCATAAGTTCTGGATTCTGTAGTTCCGGGAATTTTTGCTTTATTTGTTCAGTTGTACTCATTATAACCTTCTCGGTAATTACTGACAAATTACCGGTTTGTGTTACTTCAGTTTGGTTTTTACAGGACATGTTGCCGAAAATAATCAGAATTGTTGTAAGTATTATTAAGTTTTTCATAGATTAAGATTTGACCTCTAATTTAACCTTTTTTTCATTATCTTTGTAGATTATAAAAAAAAGACCATGCAATCTTTAATGAACAGGATTATACTGGAGGGGTTAACATTCGATGATGTTTTATTAATTCCGGCAAGATCTGAGGTACTTCCACGCGATGTAAACGTAAGTACCAAATTCTCAAGAAACATAAGTATCAGTTCACCGGTTGTTTCAGCAGCAATGGATACAGTAACAGAAGCAGCCCTGGCAATAGAGATAGCAAGAGAGGGAGGAATAGGTGTGATCCATAAAAATATGCCTATTGAACACCAGATGGAGCATGTGCGCAAAGTAAAAAGGGCAGAGAACGGGATGATTTACGACCCGGTGACAATTCTCAAAGATGCTTGTGTGGGAGACGCTCTCTACCTTATGAAAGAGAATAAGATCGGTGGAATTCCGGTAATAGATGAAAAGAATAGACTGATCGGTATAGTAACAAACAGAGACCTTCGTTTTATTGATAACATGAAGATCCCTATTTGTGAAATTATGACAAAGGACAACCTTATTACTACAGGCAAGGGCACAGATCTTCAGCAAGCAAGTGCAATTCTTAAAAAACACAAAATTGAAAAATTGCCGGTAGTAGATGATAATGGCGTCCTTATCGGACTTCTTACATATAAAGACATTACAAAAATTAAAGATAATCCGCAGGCGAGTAAGGACGAAAAAGGCAGACTTTTGGTAGCTGCTGCTGTTGGGGTTGGTGCCGACACACTTCTGAAGGTTGAGAAACTGGTATCTGTGGGAATCGATGCAATAGTTGTGGACACAGCACACGGACACTCAGTATATGTTTTACAAACAATAAAGAAGGTTAAAGACGCTTTTCCAAAATTACAGGTTATTGCCGGAAACATTGCCACTGGAGAAGCCGCTAAAGCATTAGCCGATTGTGGAGTAGACGGAGTAAAAGTGGGTATCGGGCCCGGCTCTATATGTACTACCCGCGTTATTGCAGGTGTCGGAGTTCCGCAACTTACAGCAATTATGCTTACAGCCGAGGCTTTAAAAGGAACAGGCATTCCTATTATAGCAGACGGGGGCATCCGCTACTCCGGAGATATTGTTAAGGCTCTTGCAGCAGGTGCAAGTTCAATTATGGCAGGGTCTTTGTTTGCAGGTGTAGAGGAGTCTCCGGGTGAGACAATAATCTTAAACGGGAGGAAGTTTAAATCTTATAGAGGGATGGGCTCTTTGGAGGCTATGCAACAGGGTTCAAAAGACAGATACTTCCAGGATATGGAGGAGGATATAAAGAAGTTGGTTCCGGAGGGTATTGTAGCACAGGTGCCTTACAAAGGGACTCTCAGTGAGGTTGTTTATCAGTTGTTAGGTGGTTTGAGAGCAGGGATGGGTTATTGTGGTGCACACAATATTGAGGAGTTACAGAAGGCAAAATTTGTACGAGTGACAGCTGCAGGTGTTATTGAGGGTCATCCTCACGATGTAACAATTACCAGTGAATCACCAAATTATAGTAGATAAAAAACAGATGAACAAACTCTTGATCTTAGGTCTGATACCGCTTTTTGTCTCATGTAAGTATCTGGACTTTAGCTCCGATGATGCCATTGTTGCAGAGGTTGGAGACAAGATTCTTTATGAGTCGGAGGTTAAGAATTTGATTCCGCAAGGGACAACTCCGGAAGATAGCATTAATATGCTGGAACAGTATGTCAACTCATGGGCATTGAAGCATCTTCTTCTAAACAAAGCTGAAAGCGAACTATCTAAAAGTGAAAAGGACGTTGAGCAGGAACTTGAAGACTACAGATCTTCCCTTTTGGTCTATAAATATGAAAAGATTTACCTGGAGGAGAGGTTGGACACCGTTATTACAGATGATGAATGCATGGATTATTATAAAAACTACTCCTCAAACTTTACTCTTAATAATTCGGTAGTAAAGGCAAGGGTTGTAAAAGTATCCGACAGATCTCCTAATCTCGAGGCAATAAGAAAGATGTATAAGACCACCTCTTTAGAGGAAATTGATGAGTTTGAAAAACTCTGTTATAACTCTGCCGACCGGTACAATAATTTCAATAACAACTGGGTAGATATTTCGGCTATTGCAAGGGAGATACCATATGATGTGCAGATGTGTGAAAGAGAGGCTTGGTCAAAATCTTATATCGAAACGAAAGATAGCCTTTATTACTATTTTGTCTATTTTCTGGACAAAATCGCGCCGGACAGTACTGCTCCTTTTGAATTTTATCAGACAAAAATCAAAGAGATAATACTTAGCAAACGAAAACAGGAGCTGGTAGCAAATCTTGAAAAAAATCTCATACAGGAAGCTCTTGAAAAAAATTTACTAAAAACCAACTTTAATAATAAAGACAAGTAATGAAAGACAGTTTTAAATCACATATCCTCGCTATCGTTTTGTTGGGATTTATTGCAATCCCTGCAACAGCTCAAAAGTATACTAACGGGTTAGTAGACAAGACTATCGCCTTGGTCGGCAATGATATGATCCAGCTCTCAACATTAGAAGCAGAGGTTCAGATGATGTTGTTTCAAGGGGTCACTTCAGATAAGAATCTACGATGTGAAGTGCTTGAAAACCTGTTGGTTCAAAAACTTTTCCTTACACAAGCCAGATTAGACAGTCTCTCTGCAAATCAAGATGCGGTTGAGGGAAACCTCAATCAAAGGGTTCAGGAGGTTATGACTCAACTGGGCGGAGAAAAAGCCACAGAAGCATATTTTAAGAAACCTATGTTCAGGATCGAACAGGAGTGGAGAGAAGCGCTCACTGAGCAGTCTTTGGTGCAGAATATGCAAGGTACCATAGCTCAAAAGGCACCCCATTTAACACCTGCAGACATTGAAAAGTATTATAAAAATATCCCTAAAGACAGTTTGCCGATTATCTCAACCCAATATCAGTTTAGTCAGATTGTGTTATACCCGAACAAAGAGGATGCAGTGTTGTCTGTAAAAGAAACGCTTCTGGAATTCAGGGATAGAGTTATGAAAGGAGAAAAATTCAGCACCCTTGCCACAATTTACTCACAAGATCCCGGTAGTGCAGCAAGAGGGGGAGAATTACGTATGGCTTCAAAACAGCTCTATTGGCCTGCATTCTCAGATGCTGCAATGTCGTTGAAAGTTGGTCAGGTTTCTCAAATTGTGGAGACTCCGGATGGTTATCACCTGATTCAACTGATAGAAAAGAATGGAGACATGTTCAATGCCAGACACATTCTTTTAAAGCCTGTCTATACCAGCAGTGACCGAACAAAAGCGTTTTCAAAATTGGACAGTCTGAAGAATTTGATAACTGCAGACAGCATCAAGTTTGCCTATGCTGCCAGGAGGTTTTCTCAAGACATCAAAACCTTAGTCAACGGAGGATTAGTTGCAGATGCGAATTCCGGTTCTACATATTTCGACAAGGATTTGTTAAAACCAGCCGACTACAATATTATTAAAGACCTTAAGGTCGGAGAAATCTCGGATCCTTTCGAATCTACAGACAATGAAGGAAAAAGCGGCAATACTGTTTACAAGGTAATAAAATTGGAAAAAATTGTTCCATCTCATGTTGCCACATTCAAAGATGATTTTTCCATACTTCAAAATGGAGCTAAGAACCAAGCCGCACAAAAAGCAATTGACGAATTTGTTGTCAAGAAACAGGCAAGTACATTTATACGAATCGACCCTCTTTTCTCTAATTGCCCATTCAAGAGAAAGGGCTGGCTTAAGTAATGCTAAGAAGATTATTCACTCTTTTATTAACTCTCATCCCGGTTCTGTTATTCTCGCAAGACTCGCTTAAGAATCAAGAAAGCAGACTGGTAAAGCTCATTGATGCAAAGTCTGCGGAAATGAAACAGATAGACGGAAGAGAATACAGAAAGGTTACCGGTCCAGCACAATTTCTTCATAATAACGCTCTGATAATATGCGACACTGCTGTATGGGACGTGCTGTCCAATACCATCGATGCCATAGGTAATGTTAAGATTATACAAAATCAAACCACTCTGTTAAGTGACAGAATTAAATATGTTGCAGACAGATCGGTGGCTGAGGTCAGGGGTAAGCTGGTTGAATTGGTAGATAAAGAGAATAACAAACTCAGAACCCATTATCTTGACTACTTTACCAAAGACAGTACGGCTGTGTTCTATAACGGAGGCAGTATGGTCAATAAAGACGGAAACACAATCGAGAGTCTTAACGGATACTATTACGGTAAACAGGAGAAGTTCCTGTTTCAGATGAATGTTCAGATGGAAGCCGATTCTGTTTTGCTTTCCGCAGATTCTCTCGCATACATGGCCAATCAGGAGAGGGTAATATTTCTAAGCAAAACTTACGCCTGGCAGAACGATGGCTTTTTATATGCCAAGGGAGGGTGGTACGACCGGAAAAACGAACTGTTCCACTTTACTAAAGAGGCATATATAAAGACAAAAGAGAATGAAATATGGGCAGACACTATCAACTACAACAAGAATGCAGCTGAAGCCGAGTTATTCAATAATATCCAGATTCTCGATACCGCACAATCTGCAATTCTATTCGCAGACTATGCCACATTTAAACAGAAGCCATTTAAGGCGGTATTGACAAACAGACCAAGCGTAGCATCATACACTGTAGAGAACGGAGTTGCCGATACGCTCTTTTTCGCAGCTGACACAATCAAATATTACACATTGCTTAAAAGCGAGGTAGATTCCTCAATAATTGCCCAATCGGAAGACCGTTTTATTCAGAGTAAAAAGGATCCTATTGGTGAGATACTTAAAAAGCAACCTCTTCCAAAAAAACTCACAAAAACCCCCACAAAAAAACCTCTTGCAATAACTCCCCAAAAAAAAGACACTCTTTCTGTCAAAAACACGCCGGTTGCAGTAAAAGATACTTTAATGACACGTTTAACTGACACTCTCAAACAGACTGTTGATACCACAACTGTAAAATTTCTGTATGCCAACAAGAGTGTAAAGTTCTACAGAAGCAACCTGCAGGGAATTTGTGATTCTCTTTTGTTCAATTCAATCGACTCCCTCATAAGAATGTTTAAAGACCCGGTAATCTGGACTGAAAATAATCAATTTACATCTGATAGTGTGCAAGTTGTAATATCAGACAGGAAGCTAAAGAAAGCCGAACTGACATCCTCTGCCTTTGTTGTAATGCAGGAAGATTCGACACATTTTAATCAGATAAAGAGTGCAGATATAGTTGCATTTTTCAATTCCGATGAGCTTAGCAGGTTCGATGCATATGGCGGAGTGTCCATTCTCTTTTTCTTTTCTGAGGATAGTGTGCTAACAACAATGAACGAGAAGGAGTGTAAAGCTATGAGTGCAATCTTATTAGACAAAAAGATCGAAAGAATAAGATATTTTGAAGGCATTCAAAGCAACGCATACCCTTTATACAAACTGGAACAAGCGAAGCAAAAACTCAAAGGATTTCGGTGGCTGGAGGGGAAGAGACCGAAGAGCCGTTTAGAGGTTTCTGACAGATCAATCAAAGCCTCTCAAACCTCTTTTGCAGATAGCGTAGAGAAGCCTACATTTGTGCAGACATCCATTTACTTCGGCCGTCAACCGAATGGACTGCCCGTTACTGCTTCTAAACCTGTTGTTTTAAAATAAATATTTATCTACCAAATATTCAAAGGAAGACCGTGCATTTTTTTTCTTGCCTGCTCTCTCGCTTCAGCTATAACTTGCTCATTGTCTATATTTGACAATACTTTATCTATAAGTTCAACAATAAATGGCATATCCTTCTCAACCAATCCGCGAGAAGTAACAGCAGGTGTTCCTACCCTTATTCCTGATGTCTGGAATGGCGAACGTGAATCGAAAGGAACCATGTTTTTGTTTACTGTAATATCTGCAGAAACCAGTACCTTCTCGGCAACCTTACCGGTTAATTCAGGAAATTTACTCCTAAGATCTATCAGCATTAAATGGTTATCAGTACCATCTGAAATAATCTTGTATCCCTTCTCCGCAAAAGCAGCAGCCATTGCAGCCGCATTGTTTTTAACCTGAATCTGGTAAGTTTTGAACTCCGGCTGAAGAGCTTCAAAGAAAGATACCGCTTTTGCAGCAATACAGTGCTCAAGCGGACCACCTTGAATACCCGGGAAGATACTCGAATTCAATACTGCAGACATCATTTTTGTCTCTCCTTTTGGTGTCTTGATCCCGAACGGATTTTCGAAGTCTTTACCCATTAATATAATACCACCTCTTGGACCTCTAAGAGTTTTGTGAGTAGTTGAGGTAACAATATGTGCATGTTTAACCGGATTCTCCATAAGACCTGCCGCAATAAGACCTGCCGGGTGAGCCATATCAACCATAAATATTGCACCTATTTTGTCTGCAATAGTTCTCATTCTCGCCCAGTCCCACTCTCTCGAATAAGCAGAGGCACCACCAACAATAAGTTTTGGTTTGAACTCAAGAGCCTTTCTCTCCATTTCATCGTAGTCTACTCTTCCTGTCTCTTCGTTAACCTGGTATGCAACAGCGTTGTACAACATTCCGGACATATTCACAGGAGAGCCATGTGTTAAGTGACCTCCGTGTGCAAGATCCAGGCCCATGAATGTATCGCCGGGTTTTAAGCAGGCCATAAATACAGCCATGTTTGCCTGTGCTCCGGAATGAGGTTGAACATTGGCATATTCAGCATCAAAGAGTTGGCAAAGACGATCGATGGCCAATTGTTCCACTTGATCCACAACCTCGCACCCACCATAATATCTGGCACCCGGGTACCCTTCTGCGTATTTATTTGTAAGAACGGAACCAAGTGCAGAGAGCACTTGTGGACTTACAAAGTTCTCCGATGCGATAAGTTCGATACCATGAAGTTGGCGGTTCTCCTCCTTCTTAATTAGTTCGGAAATTTGAAGATCTTGTTTCATCATAAAATAATTTTATGTATAATATGCTTAAGAATAAGCTTCAAAGGTACAAAACTTTTCCTGTTAATTGCTTTTATTTACTTTTTTAGGTTAATCTCGACTACTCCGTTTTTACCCTTTTCTCCGTATTTTTTTGTAGCGGCATCACCTTTAATTACGTCAATGGTAACGATATCATTAGGATTGATTTCTACAAGATTAATATATTCCCAGATTTTCCCATCAATTACATACAAGACGTTATCAGGGATACCGTCTTCAGACTTGAATTTAAAGTATGAAGTCCGCTCTTTGACACCGGGCTCCGGATTCTTCTCTTTAAGCTCATAAACTACAGACCCATCTTTTTCATCTTTTATCGTGAAGAATTTTTCTGGTTTTTCAGAATTTTCTGATTTTTCAAAAGCCTCCTTTGTTGTGATTACAATTACGCCGTTCTTAGCCCTTGGGCCATATTTATCCAAAGCGTTATCTCCTTTGTGGACAATCGCGTATTTTATCTTTGAAGGATCCAGAGTATTCATCACATCCTTTGTAACTTCCTTGTCATCAATGAAGATAATGGGATCTCTGGCAATATGTACATCGAGATACTTTATTGAATCTCCTGGATATGTAGCGGTACTGGAATATCTCACTTTGAAAGTTTTTCCGGCCTTTGCAGTGTCTATGTCGATGCTTGTTGAATTCGCCCGGACTACAATTGTCTTGACAGCTTTTTCCCTGATTGTGTCAGATTGGAGAAAATCTGTAACTTTGATTTCCG
>Ga0209638_1000804_pt1 | contig 20626 bp, 18 predicted proteins | sample BarGraNGADG00211_FD_184490 | JGI IMG/M metagenome (GOLD analysis project Ga0209638, IMG submission 184490) | Arctic peat soil microbial communities from Barrow, Alaska - Barrow Graham LP Ref core NGADG0002-211 (SPAdes) (version 2) | ecosystem: Environmental > Terrestrial > Soil > Wetlands > Peat...
CGTGGTATCATAGTTGATATTACCGAGCGAAAGCAGGCAGAAGAGAGGGTGAAAGAACACACGCACACGATAGAGATACTCAACCATATCGTGACTGAGGGAAACAGAGCCGCCGGCGTGCAGTCGTTTGCTGAAACCGTGACAAATTTGACCCTCGAACTGCTGCATTTCGATGTCGGAACGATCTACCTCGGCGACGATGACGCTCGCCGTGCGAAACTGCGCTACGCAACCGGCATTCCCGACACCGCCGCTGAGGCTATTAGGGAGCCCCCCCTTGATGAAACGCCGTACGCCGCTTTCCTTGTTGAGCCGAGACCCCTTTTTCTCGATGGTCACGAGGTGTCGCGCGTGCCTCATGCTGCTGAATTGGGACTCAAGTCTCTCGCTGTGGTACCGTTGTACCGCTATGATAAGATTATCGGGGCATTCAATGTGGGGAGTTTTAAACGCCATACCTTCTCGCAAGCCGAGAAAGAACTGCTTATCGCCATTGGTAACGAGGTGGGAGTGGTCATCGCTAAGCTGCAAGCAGATGAGTTTATCAGGGCGGCCCTTAAAGAGAGAGAGACTCTCCTCAAGGAGATTCACCACCGGGTTAAGAACAACATGCAGGTTGTGTCGAGCCTGCTCAGCCTGCAAGCGGCTCAAGCTACTGAGCCAGAAACGATCGAAATACTCGACGAGAGCCAGAGGCAGATCAGATCGATGGCGCTCATTCACGAGAAGCTGTACCGCTCGGGCTCGTTAGCAGAGATTGACTTCGGTGATTACGTCAAGAGCTTGGTTGACGACCTTCTGCAGATGTACAACGTCCCGGGGGGAGCAATCACGATCGCTGTTGACATAGAGAACGTCCAGCTTGGCGTGGATACCGCCATTCCCTGCGGGCTCATCATCAACGAGCTCGTGTCAAACTCGTTAAAGTACGCGTTTCCGGACGGACGCACGGGCGACGTTACCGTCGCACTACAGTGTGCGAACGGCGTACATACGCTGACCGTAGCGGATGACGGCGTGGGATTCCCCGCTGATTTGGACTTTCGCACGACCGACTCGTTGGGTATGCAGCTCGTGACTGCGCTCGTCAATCAGCTCGAAGGCACCATCACGCTCGATCGCACGAAAGGGACGACGTTCATTATCACGTTTAAACCAGTGGTGGCGCGCGTTGAAAAGAGTGGGGAAAAATGACTACGATCCTCGTCGTTGAAGATGAAGCCGTTGTTGCCGCAGATATAGCGCAACGCCTCAAGCGCAGCGGTTATGACGTTCCGGCTGTGGCCGCAACCGGTGAAGCCGCTCTACGGATGACAGAAGCGCTGCATCCAGATCTCATTCTTATGGACATACTGCTCAAAGGTGAAAAAGATGGGATAGAAACGGCTCGCGAGATCGATGATCAGTTTGAAATCCCGATAATCTTCTTGACGGGCCAGGCGGATGAGTCCACATTAGCGCGGGTGAGAGACACGAGCCATTATGGGTTCCTACTGAAGCCGATCGACACAGCGGCACTTTTTCCCACCGTTGAAATGGCGTTGACCAGGCACGCCTTTGCGGTGCAACTCAAGGAGAGCGAAAGCCGGTTCCGAGCAGTCACCGATTCGGCGGTGGAAGCCATTCTTTCGATGGACATGCAGGGCAACGTCACCTATTGGAACAAGGCTGCAGAAAGAACGTTCGGATGGACAGCCGATGAGATCACAGGCCAATCAGTCGCGGCAATCATTCCAGAATCCGCCAAAGCTGGCTTCTTCAGGATGCTCCCTGAGCTAGGCACTCGTGAAACCTATGTGCCGCCGTCATTCACGCTATGGCGCAGAAAAGACGGCACCGAGTTTCCTGCAGAGCCTAGCTTTGCCTCGTGGAAAACGAAAGAGGGCACGTTCGCGACAGCAATAGTCCACGATATCTCCGAACAAAAGGCAATCATCGAATCGGTGAAAGCCGGCATCGTGCTTGTTGATCCGATAACGCACAAGATTGCTGATATCAACACTACGGGCGCGCACCTCTTTGGAGCGTCGAAGGACGCAATTATCGGTTCAGTCTGCCATCGATTTATCTGTCCTGCCGAGGTAGGACGTTGCCCGATAACTGATCTCGGGCAAACCGTCGACAACGCGGAACGTGTTTTGCTTACGGCAGACGGGAAGAGCCGTCCGATCCTCAAATCAGTGAGCAGAATCACACTCAGGGGGCACGCTTACCTGCTCGAGAGCTTCATTGACATTAGTGATCGCAAACAAATGGAGCTTGCCCTGCTCGAAAGCGAAGCGTACTACCGCGCCATTTTTGAGAGCACCGCGACGGGCATGGCTATTGTGGAAGAAGACATGACCGTTGCAATGGTAAATGGCATACTGGAGCAGCTCACCGGTTTTAGCAAGAACGAAGTTGAAGGTCTGAAACCGTGGACAGATTTCGTCGCTCCGGAAGATCTTGAACTAATGGAAACATATCATCGCACACGTCGACGCGATGAAGGTAGCGCTCCAAAAGGGTATGAGTTCAGACTCCTTACAAAAGACGGAACGCGCAGAGAAGCCTTTTTGACGGTAGCACTGATTCCAGGAACCCGAAGGAGCGTGGTTTCTATTGTTGATCTCACTGCTCTCAAGACGGCTCAAGAGGCTGTGCGAAAGCAGGCGGGGATGCTTGACGCGGCGCACGACGCCATCATGACCCTGGACCCAGAAGGGACCATAACGTACTGGAACCGTGGCGCCGAGCGCCTGTATGGGTGGACAAAGCAAGAGGCTGGGGGTCAAAACGCGAACGCGCTGCTGCGTACACGATTCCCTGAATCGCGCGAAGCACTGTGGCCTAAGCTTATGGAGAGCGGACTGTGGGAAGGGGAGCTGATCCACGTTACGCGCGATGGTATTCCGATAACGGTCGCGAGCAGCTGGACCCTGATGAAGGACGAGCGGGGCAATGCTTCCGCTATTCTCGAAATAAGCAGTGACATTACCGAGCGTAAGAAAGCGGAGTTGGCGCTCGCGGATTCTGAAGCAAAGCTGCGCATCACCTTCGCGTCTATGACGGACGGAATAGTGCTCAACGGGTTGGACCGGAAGGTTACCGACTGCAATGAAGCCGTATTACGCCTCACCCAACGATCGAGGGAAGAGATAATAGGAAAACCGTTCACAGATCTCCTCGCTCCTGAGTTTCGTTCGCAGATCCTCGAAACGATTCCTGAGCTTTTGGAGAAAGGAGCCATCCGTACCAACTCGAAAATGCTCAGGAAAAATGGAGAAAGTTTTGACGTAGAATCGAATGTCTCCTTGATTAAAGATGCTGCGGGACAGCCCACGGCATTTCTAACCGTCATCCGGGACGTCACCGAGCGCAAGAAAGCGGAGTCGGTACTTCAAGAGGCACAAGAAGAGCTAAAGTCAGTGAACGACGAGCTCCGTACCATGAACGAAACCCTCGAGGAGCGGGTTCAAGAGCGTACAGAGAGACTACGTGTCACATCTCTTTACGCAAGAAGCCTAATCGAAGCAAGTCTCGATCCCCTCGTTACCATCAGCACTGAGGGCAAAATTACCGATGTCAACGCAGCCACCGAGGAGGTGACGGGCTGTACCCGTGATGAGCTGATCGGCAGCGACTTCAGCGACTTTTTCACCGAACCGGCTAAAGCGAACGCGGGCTACCAGCGGGTCTTCAATGAAGGCTCTATCAGAGACTACCCTCTGGCCATTCGGCATAGGTCAGGGGGGGTTTCGGACGTGTTGTACAACGCCACGGTTTTTCGGAACGACGCTGGCGAGATTCAAGGAGTCTTTGCCTCAGCGAGAGACATCTCCGCCCTAAAGCAGCTAGAACAAGTGCTACGAGAGTCTAAACTGCTGGAAAAGCGAACCGCAGAGCTCGCGCGGTCAAATGCCGAACTCGAGCAGTTTGCTTACATCGCGTCACACGACCTTCAGGAACCGCTTCGCATGATAACGAGCTACTTGCAAATAATTGAGGAGGACTACAAAGGAAAACTCGACGAAGACGCTGACGAATACATCGGGTTTGCGGTCGACGGCGCAAAACGAATGCAAACGCTCATCAATGATCTCCTGAAGTACTCTCGCGTGGGCACAAAGGGGAAGTCATTCGTGCCAATCAGCACCGAAACCACTCTTAGCGAAGCGCTTGACAACATGCAGGTCACGATTGACGAGACCCAGGCAGTTATCACGCACGATCAATTGCCAACGGTGCTCGGCGACGACGCTCAGCTGACGCAAGTGTTCCAGAACCTGTTAAGCAACGCAATAAAGTTCAGGGGCAATAGTGCGCCACAGATTCACGTCGGCGTCGAGCAAACGCCGAAGGAGTGGGTGTTTTCGGTACGCGACAACGGGATCGGTATTGACATGAAATATGCCGAGCGCATCTTCACCATATTTCAGCGCTTGCATGCCCGCGGGGAATACCCGGGAACGGGCATAGGGCTCGCGGTCGTCAAGAAGATCGTTGAGCGTCACGGTGGACGTATATGGGTCGAGTCACCGCCGGAAAGCGGTTCGACGTTTTACTTTACGCTTCCAACTACAGGGGGGAGTGTGCGTTATGAGCAAACCAAATAGTGCAACTTATATGGAAATACTGCTGGTGGAGGATAACCCAGGGGACGTCGTGCTCACCAAAAGAGCGCTTCGGTCAGGCAAAGTGCTGAACAACCTCCACGTGGTAAACGACGGAACAGACGCACTTGCTTTCTTGCGCAAAGAGGGCAAATATGAGCAGGCTCCGCGCCCAGATCTGGTCCTGCTGGACCTCAACCTGCCAAAGGTGAGCGGGCGAGAAGTGCTTGAAGAGATCAAATCCTGCGAGGAGCTTGCGTCAATCCCGGTCGTCATTTTGACGACGTCCAAAGCTGAGGAGGATATTGTAAAGACATACAAATTACATGCCAATAGCTATATCACGAAGCCCGTCGACTGGCAACAATTCATCAACGTGGTGAGGCTTATCGAAGAGTATTGGTTCACCATCGTGAAGCTTCCGCAGCACGCTGAAAATGTACGCACGTGATTTAGCGTTGAGTAAAACTTAGAGCGATGATACCCCCACAATTCACGTTGGAGTGGAGGAAACGAAAGACGGCTGAGTATTTTCGGTGCAAGACAACGGGATCGGCATTGACATGGAATACGCAGAACGGATTTTCACGATACTTCAGCGCCTGCACACGCGTGCGGATTCCCCTGGAACAGGCATCGGACTTGCCGTCGTCAAGAAGATCGTTGAGCATCACGGTGGGTGCATGTGGGTTGAATCAGCGCTAGGAAAAGGCTTTACGTTTTACTTTCCGTTTCCAAAAAAGGAGGGATGGCCGTTATTAGCGACCAAAAAAGCGTGAAGTATATGGAAATCTTGTTGGTAGAGGATAACCCGGCCGACGTAGCTCTCACTAAGCGCGCTTTCAAGTCCGGCAAAGTGCCCCACAACGTGCACGTCGCAAAAGACGGAGCAGAAGCGCTTGCTTTCTTGCACGATGTCGAATATGAGCGGGCTCCGCGCCCAGATCTGATTCTGCTCGACCTCAACATGCCAAGGGTGAGCGGTCAAGAGGTGCTCGAAAAGATCAAATCCAACGATGCGCTTGCGAGCATACCGGTCGTCGTATTGACGACGTCCAAAGCTGAGGAGGACATCCTGAAAACATACGAATTACACGCCAACAGCTTCATCACCAAGCCTGTTGACTGGCAACAATTTGTGAACGTAATAAGGTTTATCGAAGAGTACTGGTTCACGGTTGTGAAGCTTCCGAAGCGGACGCACTGAGAATGTACGCACGTGATCGAGCGCTTAAAGTCCTTCTCGTCGAGGACAACCCTGGTGATGCTTACCTCATACAGCGGCTTCTGACTCAGTCATCTGCAACAAAGCACGCGCTTGACGCAGTTGATCGTCTCGATACTGGGATAGAACGGTGCGAGCAGGGGCGTGTCGACGTTGTGCTGCTCGATCTGGGTCTTCCTGACAGCCAGGGCTTCGCCACCGTCGCGACGATGCGCGCCGCAGTGCCACACGTGCCGATCATCGTGCTGACCGGTCTCAACGATCTGGAGTTGGCGGTACATGCGGTGCGTGAGGGTGCCCAGGATTACCTCGTGAAAGGCACGGTAACGGCAGATACTCTGGAACGAGCTATGTACTACGCCATAGAGCGCAAAAACCTTGAAGAGCAGCTTACGCAGTACTCGGATCACCTTGAAGAACTGGTGGAGCAAAAAACGGCTGAACTCAAGCGAGCGGAACGCTTGGCGGCTATCGGGCAAATGGCGGCAATGGTCGGACACGATCTCCGCAGCCCGTTACAGGCCATTCTCAACACGATTTACCTCGAGAAAAAACAGGTCGACCTCCTCAATGGGCACCTCGCACCTAGTGAGGCCCCGAGCACACAGCAGCTCCGCGAAGGTTTGGACAAGCTAGACGAACAAGTCGCTTACATGAGCTCTATGGTAACCGATCTGCTCGACTTTGCTCGAACGCCGAGCCCGAACATCATGCACACTAGCGTAGAGCAACTCATCGACGATGCCCTTCGTCTTGTGGTGGTGCCGAACAACGTCGCAATCGAGAAGAAGCTTGATCCGGGCCTGTCCGATGTCGACGTCGATCCGTTCCTTATGCAGCGCGTGCTGACAAACATTGTTGGCAACGCGTTCCAAGCAATGCCGGAAGGCGGCGCCCTTAGCATCGTGACCAAGAAAAACGGACAGAGTGCCTCCATACAGGTGGCTGATACGGGAATGGGCATACCGCCAGAAAACATAAGTAAACTCTTCGAACCGCTATTCTCCACAAAATCTCGAGGTGTGGGGCTCGGCTTAGCCATCGTTAAGTCCATAGTTGACGCTCACGGCGGGACTATTACCGTCGAGAGTGACGTCGGCCGAGGTTCGACGTTCTGCATCGCCCTGCCGCTTCGCGGCTGAAATCAGCAGATCACGACGACGATTGTGCTTCAAAGAGCTATTACCGGTTGGTCGTGAAAACAGAAGTGCTACCATGCGGTGAGCTAGCGCAGCGCTCCGCGAAAGTGCTATTGCTGGTTTTTTTTACTAGGCGGAAAAACACGCACGAGAGGCTCATTTAAACAACAACACTCAGTGCTCTTTGTTCATAGATTAGATACGTATTTAAGCTCCAACAAGGGATAGATACCGAGATGCCCTGACGTCGTTTAAGGCACAAAAAACATGTCTCAAACGAAAAGATCCGTTTACGCCAACGCCTTATGGGAGCTGATTACGCGGATTCCTCATTATGTTAAGCGATTCCCTGAACTCATTCGGGACCCGGTGTATCGCAGTTCATCATTTTTGAGCTTAGGAAGTGTTTTTTCTATTGGTGCGGGCTTTCTTTTTTGGCTTGTAGCTGCGCGATCCTATTCCGTCCAAGAGGTGGGGGTGGCAACTGCGCTCATCTCCGCGTTAAACCTCGTATATTTCGCTGCGAAGTTGGGTTTCGATAATGCCCTCATACGTTTCTTCCCCTCAGAGGACAAAGCTAAAGTGCTCAATACGTGCCTAAGCGTCACCGTCGTTGGCTCGTTTCTTGTCGGGTTGTTGTTTATCCTCGTCTCACCCTACGTTGGCTTCGCGTCGTCGTCGCTGGGCAGCTTCAATTTTGGCATCTTTTTCATCGCGTTAGCGTGCACGCAGTCAATGGTGTTTATCCTATCAAACGCATTCATAGCGCTGCGCAAATCCGAGCTTTTCTTCTTACAAAACGTTGTCCTAGCGGCACGCATTCCACTATTGATCCCTCTGGCAATCCTGGGTACATTTGGCATCTTTGGCGCGTGGGGGGTATCCTTTTTCATTACTGCCGTTGTATCATTTGCGTTCGTCGCGAAGTACGCGAAAGTGAATTTCAGAATCGACAAGGATTTTTTTAGAACATCGCTCCGGTTCTCGTGGTGGAACTACATCGCAGAACTGTTCAGAAAAGGCCCCCTCCTTATACTTCCTATCATGATTCTCGCCATGGTCGGGCCGGCAAATGCCGCGTATTACTACATTGTCAGTTCGATTGCTAATGTGTTATTCATAATACCCGACGCGCTCAGTACATCGCTCTTCGTCGAAGGAAGCCATGGGGAAAGTCTGCGAGCCAATGCAAAAAAAGCGCTCATAGCAGCGTTCGCGTTGCTTGTACCTGCTGTTGCGGTCGCTTACCTGTTTGGCGGGGTATTGTTAGGGCTTTTTGGGCCGAACTACGTCCAAGCAATCAACATTCTGCGACCTTTAGCGCTTTCAAGCTTTTTCATTGCGATCTATTACATCTTCGTTCCTATTCAGAACGTGCGGATGCGCGTGGAGAGCATAGCGTTGTTGAACCTCGTTGGTTTTGTACTACTCCTAGGTCTATCATATTTCTTCATATTGCGCTTTAACGTGGTTGGCGTCGGTTACGCTTGGTTCATAACCTATGCGATCATCGCCTTAATAACCGTCGGATATGCAAAATGGCAGCACTGGATTTGACGCGCGATTCGACGTGTGTTTGGAGAGACTGGATAGTACGAGGCTCTACGAAGAGCGTTCAACTAGATTGCCCGGGCGATGCGAGGGCTGCTTGTCAGAGTACCAATTGCCTTACGTTTTATTATGTACAAACCTCAGCCCCTAATACCTGAAGGCAACAAGTGTCATCCCTTTTCACGCGCTTGCCGAGTCACTTTTCGTTACACACGTCCTGCTGCTTCACTAGACCAAGAAATTTAATAATAGCGGGCCGATATAAGAACGGGTCTTTTCAGGTTCCGGCTTGCGCGGTCGACGGGGATACCGACTTCAAAGAGCGGACTGCGTGAGAATACGGATGACTCGACGTTTCTAGATGAGTGCACAGCCATGCCGGCGAACCAACGCTTCCGTAGCGGAAAACTTGCGGTAGTAGCGTTGGTGCTGTTGGTCGCTGTGTTCCTGGCGGTGCTTTTTTCAGGCTTGCTACCCGCGCCAAACCGCGGCGACGACTTTACTGAGTTTTACCTAGTGGGGCCGGACAACAAGATGCACGATTACCCAAAAAATGTGACCGCAGGCGGTGAAACACTAGTCCACGTTGTCATAACCAATCGCGAGAAGACAGATACGAATTACACGCTGTATGCGCAATACAGCAGCGATGATCAAACGATTCCGTTTTATCGAGAACGACTTACCTTGACCGATTCACAAACTGCTGAAAGAAACGTTACAGTACGGCCGGCAATCGATGCTGCGCAGTTGCGGGTGGACTTCGTTTTGTATAAGAACGACGTCTTAGACACTCCGTACTTGACCTGTCGCCTTTGGTTGAATGTAACGAGCGCAGCCGTTGCCGCGTGACCGTCCGTACGTGATCTCACGTTTTTGACCGGCAGCGACTTGCGCCGCCCAGAACGACCCGCTGTCGTAACTTTCTGGGTGCTTTTAGCGTCAATACGCGTTATTTAGTTTTGTAAGTGGACGGCAGGTGCAAGTCACAATCTCGAGTTTTGTCTTCGAGTACGATATGAGTGCCATAAATTTGTATATATAAAAGGACAAAGTCACTAATTATTTTAAAAGGTAAGAATTTATATACTTGATAATTATTTTGCAAAGGTTTAAATATTGTTTTTTTGAGTCATGCCTTATTTATCGAAAGGTATCCATCTTTTATTCAACCTGATTCTCCAAAAACAGTGGTCTCATGCCGCTTCACGGTCTGCTCATCAAACGCGCACGCGTCACTTTGCTTTTTTTAGTAGTCCTCAGTATTATCGCTGTCTCAGTCACACCCCTCGTGGTCATGACAGTGACCGCCCCAACCCCTGCGCCACCGGTCACCTTTAACAAGACATTTGGCGGCGCAGCAAGTGATGAGGGCTGGGACGTTGTCCAGACAAACGGTGGATATATCGCGGTTGGATTCACGGGGTCCTTCACGAGCGATTACAGCAGACAAGTGTACATCGTGAAGACTGACACGATGGGCAACAAGGTGTGGGAGAAAGCGATCGGAGACAGCGGAAACGATTACGGGGTGACCATCAAACCGACGAGCGATGGCGGCTTTATCATCACGGGATGGACTGATTCTTACGGCCGCGGAGACGACGTTCTGTTGCTCAAAATCGATGCGAACGGAAATAAACAGTGGAGCCAAGCATTTGGAGGGCCCCTCGAGGATCGGGGCATGGGCGTCGTGCAGACGAATGATGGCGGGTACGCCATCTGTGGATGGACGTACTCTGCCGGCACCCCCGACCGGGCCATATGGTTGATAAAGACTAACTCCGCGGGAACGATGCTGTGGAACAAGACGTTCGGGGGAAGCGACTCCGACTACGGATACGGCATCGTTCAATCGAGCGACGGTGGATTAGTGCTCACGGGCACGGTGGCATCGCCTCCAACTGCTGGCGACCGAGATGTCGTGTTGATCAAGACCGATGCTAACGGGAACAAAGTTTTCTACAAGACGTACGGCGGGGCGAAGAGTGATTATGGCCAGGACGTCTGTGCTACGTCGGATGGGGGCTTCTTTATAACGGGTTGGACGTGGTCCTCCGGAGCCGGAGACAAGGACGTCTACATCATCAAAACGGACGCTAAGGGTAACGAGGCATGGGAAAAGACGTTTGGCGGTCCTTACGCCGAACACGGGTTTTCCGGCAGACAGACGGCCGATGGAGGGTACGTCATCACGGGTGATACAATCGTAGCGAATGCTACCGACTACGAGCAAATGTACGTCGTAAAGACCGACGCTGCTGGGTCACTGCAGTGGAATATGACGATGGGCGGTGCCAAGTGTGACATTGGTTACTCAATCAAACAGACCTCTGACGGAGGCTACATCATCGCCGGCGAGACCCACTCGTACGGCGCCGGAAGCGGCGACATGTGGTTGGTAAAGCTCGGATCCACGCCGTCCACACCAGCGAAAAGTGCCTCTTCTCTGACGTGCGCAGTATCACCGAGCAAGGTGAAGGTGAACAGCGCGTTTCAGATCAAAGGGAAGCTCACGTCTGCAACGGGAACGCCACTCACCGGTCAAACTATCGCAGTGCAAAAGTACAGCAGCAACAGCTGGACGACCGTCACGAACGTCAAAACAGACGCAAAAGGGCTCTATAGCGTGACGCTGAAGAGTCAGAGTTCGGGAGTCTACCAATATCGCTGTGTCTACGGTGGCAGCGCGACGTACTTGTCAGCAACGAGCAAGGCCGTGCAAGTGACGGTCGTGAAATGAAGGTCGCGTAGTCCCAAAATGCGTTTGGGCAATAGCGAGCTCCGTAATCAAGCTAGATCAAAGCTATTCTGCATAGGGTAACGACCGAACGAAAAGCGGTCGCGTAAATGCTCATTGCCACGTTGTACCTCGTGGCTCCGCTAAAAATTGATAAACCGATATGTTGAGATATATCTACCAATAAATAGGCCCGTGGTAGGCATTTTTTATTTCGCAATTTGATATGAATTCAAGCAAGGAGTAGTGCCGTCGTAATTTTTGGACATGGAGTGACAGGATAGAATAGTCAAGCCAACGTCGGCCTCTTGCATACGCATATGCAATTGAAACCAATAACTGCGATAATTGTTCTATTGCTCGTGGTTGCTTCTTTGTCCGTTGCTGGTTGCACTACGTCCACCACCCAGCGAACCTCCACCCCCCTTTCGGGATCAAATAAGAACGACGTGTCGAATGGGTTAATAATCTCTGCAGAGGCGGTGAGCCCAGCGCCATAAATCACTGGAATCGGCGCAAAGCCGAAGACTGGCAACGTGTTTGTTGTGTATAATTGCACAATGAAAAACACTGGTGCGAACGGTGTAAACATTAGTTCGTATTATTGGCACCTTAGAGGGGCAAACGGGTAATACGACGCGGATACTTGGACACCAATAGTTGCTCCTGACTTCAGTCAGATTGACAATAGCCACGTCGGTGACGTAGCAAGTGGGTATGTCTACCTTCAAGTACCCGCCAGCGAATCAAAGGGGCCATGGACGTCACTGAGGTTTACCAACGCAGGCCTCGCCTCTATACTCAGCGACGTAACGTTTGACGTTTCAGTCAACGTATAACGGTGCCGTGTGCTGAACCTCAATCGAGTGTCGTTTGAGAAGGGCGTTAGGGCGACATATCTGCTTCGTTAAACATATTCAAGTAGCCGCGAAATGATGAAAAAGTGAATAAGAGGGCGAACGATATCAGCTTTGGTGTTAGACTTGGTAACTCTTTAACTTCCCAATACGCTGCACATTTTCACCTCAGCCGACGTTTAACCAAATAACCTTATACGTTTTTCTCTCTGCACCAGAAATCGCGTTCGCTTTTCGTTATCCTGACAACCATGAATAGATCAACGTATAGCGGATTCTGATCGGTGACTTGCCACTCCGTCGTCGAACTTCGGGTAGGTGATCAAAAATGTCCGATAATTCAGCAACAAGGACCAGTCAGGGCGCAACTTGAGTTCCTTGCAGACGCGTCCTGTGGCACGGAGCAGTTCGAGCGTATCTGGATTGAGACCATGGAAGATGAGGAAGATCTCTCTTGGATCGGCGCTCCAGGAGGCCGTAATGTTATCGAGAACCCGTTCCATTACCTTGCCTTTAAAGGGGCTGAAAAAAAAGACAACAAGCGGAGAGACGGGTATCGGAAAATCCGTCGCGTCCGTGCAGAAGATCTCAATGTTTGGGCTTCTGCCAGTCTTCTGATTCCATCTTTCTATGTTCGTCGAGGCGATGCGACAGAGATCCGGAGCGAACTCAACACCGACGACTCTTTTGAATCCGTACTCCGAAGCCAGCAGAAGTACTCTGCCTTTGCCTGAACCGAAATCAACGAACTCAAAATCCCCGTGATTGATTGTCAGACGCTGCATGATCTGCTTGAACACTTTGGGCGAAGTGGGTCGGTATTCGTTTGCCAGCATCACGTTCTCGCCGACCGTTGGAAAACGGTTGAGGCTGAGGATGATTTCAGAAGTTTCGGTGCCGTGTTCTCTGTCAAATCGACTATCAAGGCGTTTCTGGATACTTTCGAGAGCCGTGTCGATCCTAACGAGCAAAGGTCGCAGAGACGACGACTCGCTGAGCCGTCGCTGCACCGTAGAGGAGCTAAGTTTAATGATAGCGAGCGGGCCGTTGCCTCTCAATAAACGGAGAAACTTGCGTACGTTCGGAGGTTCCTTTTTGGTGTTCATACCCATGTCAGCTCTTCGAGTGATTTTGGGCCCCCTATTGCTGCACTGATGCCCGAGTTTAAACTTGACCCCATTTGTTGGTCCACATCTACGTGCTCAGGCAGCCAATGTCTGTGATTATTGAGTAGTTAAGCTTTATCCAAGCGGCATTTAATTGAGGATTTATGTAGTTCTACATGATAATAATTTTATTTGCTTCATTTCTTAACCCTTCGTTTTGCCCTGTTATTACAACGGGTCGCTCTTCCTACGTGCGAGGTTGAAAAATAAACATATAAAACTCGACTTTAACAGCATATATCTTCCTGTCGCGTTGATTGTCGAATTAGTAATACCTATCTTGAAGTATTATGCGCGGACGTCGATATAGCTCGCAATAATAAGGCAGCTCGAAGTTAGACTTCAAAGCTTACGTCTGTCCAGTACTTCATATAAACGTCATAAACCGAATCAGGTAGCGGATGCTTGTAAAAGCGCCAGTCAACTCCCGATACTCCGTGGGTCAGCACATAAGCGCGATTCGACTGCTCCCATTGAATGATGTCCCCGTGCTGCTCAGCGAATTTGCGAAGGTCACTGTTGACTATTCGAACGTTGCTTTGCAGCAGTCGAACTTCGTTACACCTAAGCCACTGCTGAAAGGATAGTTGCTCGAAAACAAGCTCATCATTTCCTCGAGTGTCAAGCACAGGTATCATAGCCTTAACAACTTGTGGATGAAAGGGACAGTTGTGCTGCATACGTAGTTTATCTTGCTCAGGCAAAACGTCAACGACAGATTTCTTTAGATTCACTGCTTCGCAGAACTGACCTACCGTTAGTCTCGCTATCGTTGCCAAAGGCCGCTGTCCGGTAAACGCACCAAACACCACTATCGCTCTATAGTAAGGTAATGATAGTCGTCAACTCGCCCGCTCTCATGGGCGCGTTCAATCGCTACAAGCACATTTTCAACGTCTTCCTTCGTCATTATGCGGTTAGTTACGTGCTTGCGCGTTTTGAGGACATTTGGCATCTCCAAGAAGAGTTCAAATGCTAGATATCGTGCATCAAAGGTGGTCTTCGTGAGGATGAATTCAGCAAGGCGTGCTGTCAGTCGCCATCCAATCCCTGCCCAGATTTTACTATATCAACCGTCCGCCCACATCGACACTTATACGTGACCCCGCCCTCGTTTTCAGCGAGTATTTGCTCGAGCTTCTCACCACAATAACAGACGTGCCCGTACAGTCGAGCAGGATTCCCATAGGCCAGGCTGAACGCTGGCAGCGCGCGCGTCACGACGCTGCCCGCGCCGATCATCGCGTACGCCCCAATAACCACGCCGCAGAGGATAGTCGCGTTTGCGCCAATGCTCGCTCCCGTCTTGACGGTGGTCCGCATCAATCGCGCATCATCCCAGAGGGAAGCGCGCGGCCTCATATCATTCGTAAATACGACTGCAGGACCTATGAAAACGCCATCCTCTAAGGTAACGCCTTTGTAGATAGAGGCAAAGTTCTGTATTTTGACGTCATCGCCGATGGTCACATCGGCATCGACGTACGCGCTTTTCCCAATAACGCATCGGCGACCAATCGTGGCGCCTTTGCGCACGTGAACGAAGTGCCATATCTTGGTGTCAGCGCCGATCGCGTCGCTTTCCACGACCGACGTCGGGTGTTTGAAGTACGACATAGCAAGACTTCACGCGATTTGACGACCGATGTCTTCGCAAATCATCTGGCTGCGCAATGCATCGTGAGGGGCTACCGGGAACGATTTCCGTTTTCGAACACAATCCAAAAACGTCCTTAGCTCCACTTTCAGCGGCTCATTCTTGTTTACGAGCACTTTCTCGATAATGCTTTCTTGCGAATATCTGCCACCTTCCAGGCCAAAGCGCCCTCCTTTTCTGTACGTATAGATTTCCTGGCTCATAAAGTCGCCTTCGATCGTGCAGTCTTCAAGCTCTACGTAGATCGACCTCGCCTTCTTGCAGGCTTTTCGACTCGCAGAGAGCTCTGCGTACGTCCCGTTCGTTGTGACGAGTGCTTTGCATACGTTAGCGTCACCGACGCTGTACAGGTGATACGCCTGCTCTTTCAAGAGCACGTTAAAGAGAATATCGATATCGTGTATCATCAGATCTTGGATGACTGTGCTGTCAGTCACTCTCGCAGAGGCGGGATTATGCCGCTTGAATTCGATGATGTGCGGGTTACGAGATATGCGCGCAATTTCGTCGACGATGGGATTGAATCTCTCCACAAACCCGACGCCAACGATGACGTCAGCGTTGAGAAGACGCGTGACTAGTTCTGCGCCCTCATTCGCCGTGAGCGTCATTGGTTTTTCGATGAGACAATGCACCCCCGCTTCTGCAACGCGCACGGCAACATCATAATGATAGGCCGTTGGGACGCAGATACTCACGGCGTCAACGTTGTCAAGCAAGTCCTCCAGCGAAGGGCTCACGATGACTTCTGGATCCTGTATCTCCTGAGTCGCTTTTTTGTCCACGTCAAAGGCGTAAATATCTCTGACGCCGCGCATCTCGGAGTACACCCGCAAATGGTTCTTTCCCATCGCGCCGATGCCAATAACCCCGACCCTCATCGTCCACCTTCAAAGTCGTTGACGGTCTGCACGATATATGCAAGATCGTCACGCGTGAGCGCAGGGTGCACAGGCAGGCTTAACACTGACTGCGCAACCTCGTCGGCGACCGGGCATGCGGCGAGTTCCCGTGAGTAGCCCAAGCTTTGGTAGAGTGGCTGCTGATAAATGGGGAGTGGGTAGTGGACAGCACAACCGATTCCATGAGCTTGTAAATATGCCGCAAACCGGTTGCGATCAGTCGCTTCCCGTGTGAGCATAATAACATATTGATGATACACGTGCGTTGTTCCTCGTGCCGCGTGCGGCAACGTCGCGCCTTTGAGGGTTAGATGTCGGTTTAAATAATAAGCGTTACCTATTCTTTTGGCGTTCATCGCATCTAACTTTTCGAGCTGCACAATTCCCACCGCGGCCTCAACGTCGGTCATGCGGTAGTTGTATCCCAGAACGGTGTGGACATACTTGTCCGCTTGCCCGTGATCTCGCAGTAGGCGCGCTGTACGCGCGACAGCAGCGTCGCCCGTCGTCACCATGCCTCCTTCCCCAGTTGTCATGTTCTTTGTTGCGTAAAACGAGAAACACCCAGTGCCAAAGCTGCCGACTTTTCCTCCTTTGTATTCTGCTCCGGGCGCCTGCGCGCAGTCTTCTATCAGCAACAGATCGTGGTCCTCACAAATCTCTCGAATTGCCGCAACGTCAAAAGGCTGCCCAAATAAATGCACGGCCAGCACTGCCTTTGTTTTGTTCGTAATCTTGGCCTGGAGGTCTTGGGGATCAACGTTGAACGTATTTTGCTTAATATCTGCAAAGATCGGTCTTGCCCCTTGGTAGAGTATAGCGTTGGCTGAAGCAATGAAGCTAAACGCCGTCGTGATCACTTCGTCGCCCTGCTTGATTCCTGCGGATTTCACGGCGACATCAAGTGCAGCGGTGCCGCTCGAGAGGGCTACCGCTTCATTCACACCGACGTAATGAGCGAACTTGCGTTCAAAGTCTGCAGCGATCGCTCCTTGCGCTAGCATTCCTGATCGAAGCACCCTGGATGCTGCTTCAACCTCCTGCGCGCCAATAATCGGACGAATGAGCGGGATCTTCTTCCTCATACTATCGTCAAAGATGCCTCTGCCGCTGCTTGAACAGAGTCCGCGAGGGGCGCGCCCCCTTCACACGAGCAGCGAGGCGCTCCACGCCATCTTTTTTTCGTACGCACTGCTGCCGCATAATACTTTCCATTTTCGGCTCTTTTTGATCATCTTCGAGCGTCGACAAGGACGTGTCGGCGGCGCTCTGCCGCAACTGGGCCACGCGGCTGCGCCGTAGCCTTGCCTCAATGAACACCTGCTAGCGCCAAGCGCTCGACCATCAGCATTCGAGCACCGAAGTAGCGCTGACGAGGTCTGTTTACGTCAGAGGGCACTTCGACTCCATTTTGATCCAAAACGCAAGCTATATGTGTCCCAGAGAGAGTTTATCCAACGGAAAAGGGCATACAACACCCCGAGACCGGCTGGACGATGACCGTTGGCTGACCGCACAACGGGGCGCAGACGGGACACGGCCGGTTGCGCGAGGCATTATGATGGAGGACTATCCAGCTGCGACCCCAAAACTCAACACGTTCCGCTTTCCCGCTGATTTGAGCGCAATGTTGCTGATTTCGCTTGTTGCACTGCTCTCAATTTTTTTACCCGTCGTTCGTACCAGTATTATCAGGCCCGTGTGCGTAATAGCGTTCATCTTCTTTGTTCCGGGGTATTCATTCGTTGCCGCGGTGTTGCCGAGTCGGTCTGATCTTGCGTTCGCGCCGCGGGTCTTGCTCGCAGTGACGTTGAGTATCATAATTGTGCCCCTTATTGGCTTCGTACTCAACTTTACGCCCTTTGGAATCAGTCTCATCCCTTATCTCGCGGTTCAAACGGTCATCACCATCATTCTTATCATAATTGCGTTCATACGCAGCGCAAGATTACCAGAAAACGAGCTCCCGGTGACAAATTTGCGTGAAGCGTTAGTAACAAAGCGTTAGTAACAGTTAGAGAGAGGGCCTTCAAGCCAGGAGCGTACGAAGGAGGGTCTATTGGCGTGAAACGGCAGCGTGAAACGGGGATTGTTGGTATAGTTCACCAGGAAAGCGACAACGCTCCTCTCGAGTTGCTGAGTGGATTACCGATCGCTGGGATAACGTATCTTGAGAAAGAGCCAAACGAGCTCAAGCTTGTCAGCGCATCGAATGCCGATGTAGGACTTTTGAGCCACAGAATTGCTGCGGGGGTACTTTATCGAGATGCCAACACGGCGGACGTACAGCTTCAAGCCGGCTCGAAGATAGTAGGAATGGTGTGCCAAGAGAAGCGCTCTGGGCTCAAGCTCTTGCCCGTTGGACCTACCGGACTGCAGCTCTTAAGCGGGGAAAAGGTGAAAGGCGTGCTCTGTCAAGAGGAGGATGGAGCGGACGTCAAGCTCTTGAGCGGGACTATGGATCTGTCGGTCGCGAGCGGGGAGACGGTTTTAGGCATCCTCTGCCGGAGTGAAGCTTAAAGCTAATGTGACTGTCGCGCGATTCATCTTGAATCGATGAGATGTCGGACCTTCACGCGCGCCATTGTTGAAAGATAACGGCATAATGTCGTTCTTGCTGCTTTTTTCACAGGCTACGCCCGCAGCGAGACCCGCTTCCGGCTTTCCACAAATCAGACGTAATGCGCAAGACGTTCGAAGCAAAACGTTGTCTGCCTATAGAACCGTGGGAATCGGGCTTAGGATCGCAAGAGAGAGGATGGACGCGGTTAACGACCAATACGGCGGAGCGTCGACTGCCAGGATTCCTAACCGTGTGGTTCGAGCTTCTGTAATGCGTCGTTTGTATGTGCCCGAACAAACGCATTCTCATCGGCCAATGAAGTAGATAATGCGGCAAACGCTCTTGAATCCCCGATGTTCCCCAGCGCTTCAGCGGCTGCAGCGCGAATCACAGGCTCGGGGTCCTTTAGCATGGGTATGAGGTAATCGACAGCCCTCACTTCACCTATCATACCCAAAGCCTTCGTGGCATTCTGCCGGACGCCCGGGTTTTTGTTGCGAAGGGCATCTTCGAGTTGCTCCGTCCCCATTTCACCAAGTCCCACGAGCGCGACCAAAGCCAGATTCTGGACAAACCGATCGAGGTCGCCGAGCATGCGCACCAGCGGCGTTACCACCCGTGGATCCGCGATTTGCGCAAGAGCGGCGACTGCGTTTCCGCGGACTAAACGGCTTTCGTGCTTCAGCTGCGCCACGAGGGCCGTTATTGCCGGTTTTCCTATCTGGGCAACCGCCTCCTTTGCTTGCAGTCGAACGTGGGCGTCAGGATCGTCAAGTAAGCTCACCAGCGGCTTCACAGCTCGCGGATCCCCGATTTGCCCTAGTGTTTCAGCCGCGCACTCACGCACGTAAGGCGCTTGATCACCTAACAGCCCTATTAAGGGCTTCACGGCTCGTGAATCCCCGATTTGCCCGAGTGTTTCGGCCGTTCTCAATCGCACATCCCACGCGGGATGATCCAAAGCGATAATCAGCTCCTCAACGGCTGGTTCGCCTATAGAAACGAGAGTCCGAGCGGCCATCCAGCGCGTGACGAGTGCTTCGTCCTCTAACTCTATCGTCTTCACCAGCGGTTTTACCGCAGGTTGCCCGATATGTGTAAGCGCCTGCAACGCCCCACCCCTCACGATCTTGCTCCTATCCCCAAGAGCGCTGATGAGTGCTGAAACTGCGTCAGTATCGGCGATCTTTCCCAGCGCTTCGGCGGCCCTCGCCCGCACATCGACCTCCTCATCCGCAAGTGCGCCAATCAGGGCGAGTGTGACGACATTATCGGATGTGGACCCCAGTGTGAACGCCGCGCCTATTCGAATGGCTATGTCGTCGTCATTGAGCGCTTGTATGAGCGCCTTCGTCGCTGAGCGGCCCTTCTCCTTTAAGCCTCGTACGGCTTTCCATCTGACAAAACTATCGCGATCTCTCAGCGCCTGTATTAGCGGGTGGATCGTAGCAGGATCATCGATCTTTGCCAGTCTTTCGACAGCCTCCATCCGCGTTTCCCAGTCATAATGATGCATCACGGTGTCTGTCAAGTAAAGTACATCTTCTTGCGTATTTCGCGCAGATGCATCGCTCAGCTCAGACTCTCCGCGCTCGTTCGAGATCGCGGTGTTCTGATCAGTAGGGTTGACGCTTCGAGAAGGTCGAGGAGGCTTGTCCTTCATTTCATTCCATCTTCCGCCGTTCTCGGCACTATCTGTACGTTTCTTCGTTTTCAAGTTCTTAAGGGTGCTGTAGGCTTCCGGCACAGTGACGCCGACTGCAATCGCGATGGCGGGCGAGCGAGGACGACCACCCGATGAGTGCATTCCGTCCCTGTCAGTGAGTATTGGTAGCGATCGAATGCGCTTCGTAACGAGACAGCAATCACCCTCAATAGGAGGCTTTAATTCGTTCCGCAGCTTCGCGGAACGCTTAAATAGAACGAAAGTGCTCGATTAGCACAGCAGTGGCGAACATATATGGGAAAGAGACTACAGAGCGCGCTCCTGAAACAAGGCCCCATACGATCGATTGGCGTCGTTGGCATGGGCTACGTCGGTATCCCCTCAGCGATGCTGTTTGCTGACGCAAATGCGTTCGAGTTTGTGTGGGGATTTCAGCGCAATTCACGTACATCGGGCTACAAAATTGACATGCTGAATCGAGGCGAGAATCCGCTTAAAGGCGAAGAACCGGGTTTGGACGCCTTAATCAGAAAAGTAACGGACGCTAAGAAGTTCAAGTGCACGACTG
>Ga0209638_1000805_pt1 | contig 20617 bp, 12 predicted proteins | sample BarGraNGADG00211_FD_184490 | JGI IMG/M metagenome (GOLD analysis project Ga0209638, IMG submission 184490) | Arctic peat soil microbial communities from Barrow, Alaska - Barrow Graham LP Ref core NGADG0002-211 (SPAdes) (version 2) | ecosystem: Environmental > Terrestrial > Soil > Wetlands > Peat...
AGCGTGATGGAACTCATCGACGCCTTGGCGATTTCGTCAATTTCGGACAACACCGAAGCCAGCGCCTGGCCCACCGGTGTTAGCTGCTGGTGCGTATTCTCGGTCGGCAACATCTCTTCAAAACGCGAGATCACATCCATCAAAGTGAGTCGGCGCGCATTGCCAACAAAGCGGTAGCCACCGCCCACACCCCGAACCGATTGCACCATGCCGACCCGCGACAATTCAGCTAACACCTTGGCCAGATGGTGCGATGAGACAGCATATTTTTGGGCGATTTCGGCAGCGGAAATCTGGCGCTCGGGGTCGGCCGCAAATTCAAGCAGGCTGTACAGCGCCAGACGCGTGTTTTGTTGTAGTTTCATGTCAAGTCCACCACTGTGTTTGCCGCACTCAGGCCTGGAGATCCATCTCAAGCGGAATGAAGGGGCCGATCATCATGCCCTGGCTGCGAAAGAAAGACAGGATCAGCGTGTTGTCGCGCGAGAGCATGGTGCGCACCTTGCTGACACCGGCCTGGCGAAAATTGTCACAAATCGCCTTGAGCAATTGTGTTGCTGCTCCGGCCAGTCGGGCCTGCGGGTGGACGTCAATGGCAAACACCCAACCGCAAGGCGGGGCGCCGAATTCCCAGTCACGCACCTCGCCGATGGCAAAACCGATGGTTTCATCGCCCCGCACCGCCACCAGAAAATACTGGCCGGTGGCCACCGCATCGGCATAGCGTCGATAAAGTGAATTCCAGTAAGCACGCTTTTCCAGGCCCGTCACCATGGTATCAATTGCAATCACCGCATCCAGATCAGAGTGGCGCACGGGCCGAATCTCCAGTGTCTCAGCGCGTGACTCAGCCGACTGGGTTGGTGCTACTGCAGATAACATTTTTTTAAATCGCTTTGGTGGCGCAATCGGGGCGGCAATTTTGCTCATTTTTGATGTATCTCAACTAATTTATGCATTCTAGTGCAACAATACGTTAAATGGAATTCCATCTTGTTCAGGACCAGCGAGCAGAACCCGGAAACAATTGGCACGACAGCATGAATAGTTGGAAACTTGCAATGAAAAAATCGGTCGCAATAATTCTTGCACTTGAAAAGGAGTCTCATGAAAGTTGAGTCGAAGGACGTACAGCACGTCCCAACCTACTGCTATCAGTGTGTTGCCGGACCTGACCTGCTCACTGTCAAGGTCGAGCAGGGTGTGGCCACCGAGGTCGAACCCAACTTCTGCGCCGCCAACGTACATCCGGGTGGCGGCAAGGTCTGTGTCAAGGCCTACGGTCTGGTGCAAAAAACCTACAACCCGAACCGGGTGCTCACGCCCATGAAGCGCAGCAACCCGAAGAAGGGTCGCCATGAGGATCCGGGTTTTGTTCCCATCAGCTGGGAGGAAGCTTTTGATCTGATCGGAGCGAAGCTCAACACCATTCGCGCCGAGGGCCTGCTCGACGCATCCGGCTACCCGCGCGTGGCCGCCAGTTTTGGCGGTGCCGGCACGCCCCAGTATTACATGGGCACGCTGCCGGCCTTCCTGGCGGCCTGGGGTGCTATCGACATGGGTTTTGGCTCGGGTCAGGGGGTCAAGTGCTACCACTCGGAGCATCTGTACGGCGAGTTCTGGCACCGCGCTTTTATCGTCACGCCCGACACGCCGCTGTGCAATTACCTGATCTCCTGCGGCTCCAATATCGAAGCCTCCGGCGGTGTCGTCGGTGTCTGGCGCCACTCCGCCGCACGTGTGCGCGGCATGAAGCGCGTGCAGGTCGAGCCGCATCTGTCGGTCACCGGTGCCTGCTCGGCGCAATGGGTTCCAATCAAGCCCAAGACCGACGCCGCTTTCCTTTACGCACTAATCCATGTGCTGCTGCATGAAGTGCCACGCGAGCGACTCGATGTGGCGTTCCTGGCAGGGCGCACCGCCTCGCCCTATCTGGTCGGGGCGCACGGCTATTACCTGCGTGAGCGCGCCAGCCGCAAGCCGCTGGTCTGGGATTTGGCGAGCAACAGCGCTCGCGTGCACGACAGCGCCAATTTGCAGGAGGCGATCGAAGGCAGCTTTGAAGCCGATGCCATCGAGATCGGGCCCGACGATGAAATTCTGGGCGAAGGTCAGCTCACGGGCAGCACCGCTTTCACGCGTTTGCTTGAGCACATGCGGCCCTACTCGCCCGAATGGGCGCAGGTGATTTGCGATGTGCCCGCAGCGCACCTACGCAAGATTGCCAACGAGTTCATGGACCACGCCTGCGTTGGCCAGACCATAGTGGTCGATGGCATCACCATGCCCTACCGGCCGGTGGCGGTCACGCTGGGCAAGACCGTCAACAGCGGCTGGGGCGGCTTCGAGTGCTGCTGGGCGCGCACCCTGCTGGCCACGCTGGTGGGCGCGCTGGAAGTACCCGGTGGAACCATTGGCACGACGGTACGTTTGGTGCGACCGATGTCGCAGCGCCATGAAAGCGTCAAGCCCGGGCCGGACGGCTTCATGGATTTCCCGCTCAACCCGACCGACAAAGCGCATTGGTCGCCCAACCCGAACATCCGCAATGCCTACCGTTCCATGGTGCCACTGGCGGCCAACGGCCCCTGGAGCCAGGCCCTGGGGCCAACGCATTTCTCCTGGCTGTTTCTCGACGAAACGCCGCAGGGGTTGCCGCGCGTTACACCGCCCGATGTCTGGTTCGTGTACCGCACCAATCCGGCCATTTCGTACTGGGAAACCGCTGCGCTGACCGAGAAAATGGCGCGCTTTCCGTTTGTCGTCGCTTTCGCTTACACGCTGGACGAGACCAACCATTTTGCCGATATTTTGCTGCCCGATGCGACCGACCTGGAGAGCCTGCAGTTGATGCGCATCGCTGCCACCAAGTACCAGGAGCAGTACTGGGAGCACAGCGGCTTTGCGTTGCGTCAGCCCGCCGTGCAAGGCGCTGGCGAAGTGCGCGACATGACCGATATCGCCAGTGAACTGGCCGCGCGCACCGGGCTCACTGATAAATATGTCGCGGCTATCAACAAGGGTGCCGGCGGCGTGCCTCTCAAAGGCGCGCATGGCGACTTTTCGCTCGATCCGCAGCGCCGCCATAGTTGTGAAGAAATCTGGGATGCGGTCTGCCGCGCTGCCAGTTCCGAGGTCAGCGATGGCCTGGACGCGCATGGGCTGGACTGGTGGAAAGAGCACGGCCTGGCAACGCGGCCTTTTGCGCGCAGCCAATGGTATCTGGACCCCACCATGGTCAAGCAAGGCTTACGCTACGAGTTGCCCTACCAAGAGCGGCTGATGCGCGTGGGCACCGAGCTGGGCCGACGTCTGCACGAGCACGACATGCACTGGTGGGACGAGCAGCTCAAGGAATACCAGGCGCTGCCGGTGTGGAAGAACTTCCCCGCGCTGTGGGAAGCCATCATCACAGAGACCGGCGGGCGCTCACAGGACTACCCGTTCTGGCTGCTCACCGCGCGCAGCATGCAGTACGCCTGGGGCGCCAACGCTGGCATCCAGTTGATGCGCGAAGTGGCCGGCAACATCACCGGTCACCGTGGTGTGGTGATGAACGTCGGCGCGGCACGAGAGCTGGGCATCGCCGACGGCGACGCGATTGAGATTTCCACCCCCAAGCGCAGTGTGCGCGGCCACGCCGTGGTGCGCCAGGGCATACGCCCCGACACGCTGCTGCTGATCGGCCAGTTCGACCACTGGAAAACGCCGCTGGCGAAGGACTTCGGCATGCCCAGCCTGAACTCGCTGGCAAACATGTCGATGGCGCTGACCGATGCCACCGGCTCCGGTGCCGACATCGTTCGCGTCAAAATCTGCCGCGCACCGGAGGTGACGGTATGACTCGCTGGGCCATGACCGCTGATTTGCGCCGCTGTGTCGGCTGTCAGACTTGCACCGCAGCTTGCAAATTGACCAACGCCACGCCACCCGAAGTGCAATGGCGGCGCGTGCTTGACATGGAATTTGGCGAATACCCCGATGTCAAGCGTGTTTTTGTGCCGGTCGGTTGCCAGCACTGCGCCGAGCCGCCCTGCATGACGGTTTGCCCCACGCTGGCCACCAAGCAGCGCCCCGACGGCATTGTCACGATCGATTACGACCTGTGCATAGGCTGCGCTTACTGCATGGTGGCCTGCCCCTACCAGGCGCGCTACAAAACGCAGACCGCCACTTTTGCTTACGGCACTGCGACCGAGAGTGAAAAAAAACACGCTCATGCAGAGCGCCTGGCGGTGGCGACCAAGTGCACCTTTTGCGTTGATCGCATCGATGCGGGGCTGGCCCAGGGTCTCAAACCCGGCGTTGATCCAGCGGCGACACCGGCCTGCGTCAATTCCTGCATTGCCGAGGCGCTGGCTTTTGGCGACCTGGATGATCCGCACAGCAATGTGTCGAAATTGCTGGCCGAAAATCAGAGTTTTCGCATGCACGAAGAGCTCGGTACCGGGCCCGGCTTTCACTATCTTTGGGACAAGGTGGACACATGAGCAATCATTCTGGTTTTGGACCGAATCCCTGGCAACAGACCAGTTGGGACTGGCGTGCCGCGGGTAACTTCATGGCCGGTGGTGCCGGTTCGGGTTTGTTGATCGCCAATGCCGTGCTGGCAACACCCGCGAGCGCCCAAGCCTGGGTGCCCAACTGGCTGGTCTTTACCGGTCTGGCCCTGGTCGGCCTGGGCCTGCTGTGTGTCTGGCTGGAAATTGGTCGGCCACTGCGCGCCCTGCACGTCTTTTTCAATGCGCGCACGTCGTGGATGACGCGCGAAGCATTTGTGGCAGGCTTGCTGTTTCCGTTCGGCTTGCTGGTGTTCCTGGGGATGAACACCTGGGGTTGGCTGCTGACACTGTCGGCGCTGGCGTTTCTGTACTGTCAAAGCCGCATGTTGCTCGCGGCGCGCGGCATCCCGGCCTGGCGAGCGACCCTGCTCGCGCCACTGATGTTTTTCACGGGGCTGTGCGAAGGCTGTGGCGTGTTGCTGTTGCTGGGCTGGTTCTGGCCGCGAGTCAGCAGCACGGCAACGCTGGTGCTGGCCGTTCTGATCATGGCCCGTTTTATCACGTGGTCGCTCTACCGCGTGGCAGTGGAAGCCAGTTTGGCAGCGGGCGCCCGCAGCGCCTTGAATCGCGCCGGACGCGCCCTGCTGTTTGGCGGCACGCTGGCGCCCCTGATCCTGCTGGGCTTCGCAGCCTGGTGGGGCGAAAGTGATGCTTCAAACCTGGCAGCGGCACTGGCTGGCGTCACGGCAGCGCTGGCCGGCGTCTATTTCAAATTCATCCTCGTCACCCGTGCCAGCTTCAACCAGGGCTTTGCCCTCACGCAGCTTCCGGTGCGCGGTGTCAGAACCGATTCGTCATTGCGAGGAGCGCAGCGACGCGGCAATCCATGATGGAGTACAAGCGCTGTGGCTGTGGATCGCCGCGGCCTCTGGCCTCGCAACGACTAGATATTTTGACAGCTCGAGATGGCAACGTCATCATGAAAATTAGATAAGGAGACAAAATGAGCAGCAAGAATAAAGTTAGTAAACACGACCCGGCCAGTTTCTTTGACCCGGGGGCGGAAACCATGGATCGCGAGGCGCTGCAAGCCCTGCAATTCGAGCGCCTGCGCCAGACGCTGCGCAACGCCCACGACCACGTCGCGCTGCACCGCGAACGCATGGACGCCGCCGGCATCAAACCCGAAGACGTGCGCACATTGGACGACTTGCAGCACATCCCCTTTACCTTCAAGGCCGATCTGCGCGACCACTATCCGTTTGGCATGTTTGCGCGCCCCGTCCCAAGCTTGACGCGCATCCACGCCTCATCGGGTACGACCGGCAAGGCCACGGTGGTCGGCTACACCAGGGCCGACATCAACAACTGGGCCGACCTGATGGCGCGCTCTCTGCAAGCCGCTGGTGCCCGCCCGGGCGACATGGTACATAACGCGTATGGCTACGGCCTGTTCACCGGCGGTCTGGGCGCGCACTACGGCGCCGAGCGCCTGGGTGCGACGGTGATTCCGGTCTCGGGCGGTGGCACCGAGCGCCAGATTGGACTCATCATGGATTTGAAACCGAGGATCCTGTGCGCCACACCGTCCTACACCCTGGCGATGGCCGAAGTGGCCGAGAAAATGGGCATCGATCTGCGCCAAAGCGCCCTGCAAGTGGGCGTTTTCGGGGCCGAGCCCTGGAGTCAGGCGATGCGCAGTGAGATTGAAGAGCGGCTTGCCATCAAGGCGCTCGACATTTATGGCCTGTCCGAGATCATGGGGCCGGGTGTCGCCTGCGAATGCACGGCGCAAGCCGGTTTGCATGGCTGGGAAGACCACTTTTTGTTTGAAGTGCTCGACCCGGAGACACAACAACCTGTGCAAGAGGGCGATGCCGGCGAGCTGGTCATCACCACCCTGACCAAAGAGGCGCTGCCGATGCTGCGCTACCGCACGCGCGACATCACCCGCGTCACCACGGCACCGTGCGAATGCGGTCGCACGCATCTGCGCATCCTGCGCATCACGGGTCGCAGCGACGACATGCTGATCATCCGCGGCGTCAACGTCTATCCCTCGCAGATTGAAGCGGTGCTGGTGGGGCGTCCGATGATCGCACCGCATTACCAACTGGTGGTCGAGCGCAACGGCAGCCTCGACCAGGTTACGATCGAGGTTGAAACCCACATCGGTGTCAGCAGCGAGTCGCACCCGTTGATTGCGCGCGAGGTGGCGCATTACATCAAGTCCATCGTCGGCATCTCGACTCAGGTCGTCATCAAGCTGCCCGGTGAAATTCCCCGCTCACAAGGCAAGGCAGTGCGCGTGCGCGACCTCCGTCCGAAAGATTAAACAAAGGTTAAACAATGACAAAACGTCTACTCAAAATCAATGTCAACGGCCGCGACCGCGAGGATGCGGTCGCCGACCACACGCTGCTGCTGGAATACCTGCGCGATCAGTTGGGACTCACCGGCACCAAACGCGGCTGCGACGGTGGCGAGTGCGGTGCCTGCACTGTGCTGGTCGATGGCGAGCCGCAACTCTCGTGCATCACGCTGGCCTGCCGCTGCGAAGGCAAGCAGATCCAGACCATCGAGGCGCTGGCACAGGACGGGCGCTTGAGTGCGCTGCAAACGGCATTCAACGAGAAACTGGGCACGCAGTGCGGCTTTTGCACACCCGGCATGGTGATGGCCGCGCAAGCGCTGTTGCTGCGCCAGCCCAATCCGAGCGAGGATGAAATTCGGGACGCGCTCTCAGGCAACCTGTGCCGCTGCACCGGTTACGTGAAGATCATCGAATCGGTGCAGGCCGCAGCCGCCCGCCTGAGCCACCACGCTGGAGCAGCAGCATGAGTACGCCGCTGCCAGCTACTGCCATGCAGGCCTCCGTCGGCGTGCGTCAGCCCTTGATCGACGGCGTCGAGAAGGTGACCGGTCGCGCCCTTTACACCGCCGACCTGAGCGCGCGTGATGCGCTGGTCGGCGCCATCCTGCGCAGCCCGCTGGCACACGCACGCATAACCCGCCTTGACGTGAGCCGCGCCCGCGCCCTGCCCGGCGTCCATGCCGTCATCACCGGTGACGACTGCGACGTGCCTTTTGGCGTGATCCCGATCGCGCAAAACGAATTTCCGCTGGCGCGTGAACGCGTGCGCTATTGCGGCGAGCCGGTGGCGGCGGTGGCCGCCATTGACGCTGCCACAGCGCGCGCTGCGCTGGCTCTGATCGAACTCGATCTGGAACCCTTGCCCGCTTATTTTGACGCCGCCAGCGCCCGCGCTGCGGATGCCATGCTGCTGCACGACGACCAGCCGGGCAACATCGCACGCGACGTCGATCAAACTTTTGGCGATGTGGCGGGTGGCTTTGAAGCGGCTGATCTGGTGCTGGAAGAAAACTTTCATTACGCCGAAGTGACACACGCCATGATGGAGCCCGACGCCTCACTGGCCAGTTGGGATGCCGAACGCGGGCGACTCACGCTGCACACCGTGTCGCAAGTGCCCTACTATGGGCATTTGCTTCTGGCGCAATGCATGAAGATGGATGCCGCGCAAATCCGCGTCGTCAAACCCTTTGTCGGCGGCGGCTTCGGGCACCGTACCGAAACCCTTAACTTCGAGATCATCGCGGGCCTGCTGGCACGCGCTGCCAGTGCCACCGTCAAGCTTGAGCTTTCGCGCGAAGACACTTTTATCGTTCATCGTGGTCGCCCCGAAGCCGACGTGCGGCTCAAAATTGGCTTGTCCAGCAGCGGCATTATCAAAGCCGTCGATTGCGAAGTAGTGCAGCGCGGTGGTGCCTATTCCGGTTATGGCCTAGTCACCATCCTCTATGCCGGCGCCCTGCTGCATGCGCTCTACCAATTGCCAGCCTGCCGCTATTTTGGCCTGCGCGTCTACACCAACACGCCGCCCAACGGGGCCATGCGCGGTCACGGTTCAGTCCATGTGCGCCACGCTTTTGAGTCCATGCTCGATGTGATGGCCGAACGCCTCGGACTCGATCCCTTTCAGGTGCGCCGCGCCAATCTGCTGCGTCCGCCGATGCGTACCATCAATGATTTACAAGTCAACTCCTACGGTCTGGGCGAATGCCTGGACCGGGTGCAGGCCGCCTCCGGCTGGAACGCGCGCTACGCCCAGTTGCCCAAAGGCCATGGCCTCGGGCTGGCCTGCTCGCATTACGCCAGCGGCTCGGCCAAACCGGTGCACTGGAGTGGCGAGCCACACGCGGTCGTCAGCTTGAAGCTCGATTTTGACGGTGGCATCACCGTGCTCACGGGTGCCGCCGACATCGGCCAAGGCTCTTCCACCCTGATCGCGCAGGCGGTCGCCGAGGTGCTGGGCCTGTCGATGGCGCGCCTGCGCGTGCTGGCCAACGACAGCGCCTTCACCCCCAAAGACAACGGCTCCTATTCGTCGCGCGTCTCCTTCATGGTCGGCAACGCCGCCATCAATGCCGCGACCGCACTGCGCCAGCTTCTGATCGAAGCCGCGGCGCGCAAGTTTGCGGTATCAAGCGAACAGGTCGAGTGCCTGGGTGAGTCCTATGGCGTGACCACCACTGACCAGGTCCTGAGCTACAAAGAGGTGGTGACACTGGCCTTGCAGCGCAGCGGCACCCTCATGGTGACAGGCCATTGGTCCACGCCGCGCGAGACCCAGGGCGGCAAATTCCGCGGCGCTGCGGTCGGCACCAGCGCCGGTTATTCCTATTCGGCGCAGGTGGTCGAAGTCGCGGTCGATGAAGAAACTGGTGAAGTCAAAGTGGTCAAGGTCTGGGTCGCGCACGACTGTGGTCGCGCCATCAATCCGCTGGCGGTGGAAGGCCAGGTGCAGGGCTCGGTCTGGATGGGAATGGGCCAAGCTTTGTGCGAGCAAACACAGTACCACCAGGGCTTGCACCAGAGCGCCAATTTTCTGGGTTACAGCATCCCCACCATCGCTGAATCACCGCCGATTGAAGTGCACATTGTGGAGGCGGCCGATCCCAACGGCCCCTTCGGCGCCAAGGAAGCGGGCGAGGGTTCACTGGCTGGCTTTTTGCCGGCGCTGACCAACGCCATTGCGCACGCCACCGGCCTGCGCCTACACCAGTTGCCAGCCTCGCCCGAGCACATACTCGATGCGCTGGTGCAACGCCGGCGCGCGCAAAAGCTCGCCGCCAGCAAGGCGACCGCCTTGCAGAAAGCGCAGGTTTAACATGGACTCCATAACTTCTTTTGTCGTGCAGTCGCCCCGCTCGCTGAGCGAGGCAGTGGCACTGCTGACAACCAGCCCGCAAGCCAAAATCATTGCCGGCGGCACTGATCTGATGCCCAATCTGCGCCACGGCATCGGTTCGCCCGATGCTCTGGTCGACCTCAGTCGCATTGCCGAGCTCGGCCAGATCGAACGCAATGGCCAGGGCTGGATCATCGGTGCCGGTGTCACGCTGGCACAGCTCGCCACGCACGCTGACGTGTGCTCCGAACTGCCAGCGCTGGCGCAAGCTGCGGCCAGCGTGGCCGGACCCGGCCACCGCAGCGTTGCCACGCTCGGCGGCAACCTGTGCCTGGACACCCGCTGCGTCTTCTACAACCAGAGCGAGTGGTGGCGCGAGTCGAACAATTTTTGTTTGAAACGCGGTGGCGATGTCTGTCATGTGGCACCGCAAGGCAAACGGTGCCATGCCGCCTGGAGCGGCGATCTCGCTCCCGCGCTGATCGCGCTGGGCGCCAGCATCGACATTCTGGGTCCGACCGGATCACGCCGACTGCCGCTCAACGATTTTTATGTTGATGACGGTGCCAAGCCGCTGACGCTGGCAGCCGGCGAGTTCATCACGGCGGTGCGCATCCCTGAGCCGACCAGCGGCATGCGCTGCGGTTACCGCAAGGCGCGTATTCGCGGTGCCATCGACTTTCCGCTGGCCGGGGTGGCCGCCTGTGTAGTGGTGACGGACAGCGTGTTGACCGAATTGCGCGTCGCCCTGACCGGCACCAACTCGCGCCCGTTTTTGTTGACAGGCGCTGAGGCCCTGTGCCAGCAGCCAGTCACGCCCGAGCTACTCACTGCGTTGGGCAAGCTGGTGCAAAAGCAGGTCAATCCGATGCGCACCAGCGGCACCAGCGCGGCCTACCGGCGCCAGGTGGCCGCTGTGTTGGCGCAACGGCTGCTGAGCGAGTTGGTGGAGCTTTGATGGTGGGTAAAGATCTAGGGTTAATGGGGTCAGATCGCAATTTCGCTGCGGCGCGCATAGGGTTTTTGGGGTCGGATCCCAATTCGGGGCGCGACTTTCGAGCTGGCCATCAAAGCACCACCGATTTGGGCTCTGACCCCAATAATCCTGACCCCAATAACCCGGGTTCGTTTAATCCGTTTATGTCTTCGGCTCTGGCATCGAACTGTGTTGTATTGATTGATAGGCTTTTATTCGTTTTCATTTTGGCCCCACTCTCACCCCCCGCCCTGGTTTTTGGGGTCAGAGCCCAAATTCGCAGAGCCTTAGGCTCCCCCTGCGGGGTGTGGCGCAAAGCGCCACCGCGAAATTGGTGTCTGACCCCAATAACCGGGGAGCTAACTCCCATATTTGGCCGCGTCATAAAACAAAGGAAGTACCCGTGCCCAGGCACGCTGTTCGTCATTGCGAGGAGCGCAGCGACGCGGCAATCCACGGCCACAGCGTCGGTATGCCCACATGGATTGTTTCGCTGCGCTCGCAATGACGAAGCCAGTGGTTTTAGATTTCCGGTATTGGCTGTTCCGGTTCCCCCGCCGTAATGAGGAAGGCGAGTAGCGCAGGGTTTGGCGGATCAGGGGCGCAGATGTTTGAGCGTAGCGAGTTTCTGCGCACCCCGCCAAACCTGAGCAACGCAGCTTGGGTTATTGGGGTCAGACACCAATTTCGCTACGGCGCTTTGCGCCGCCCCCGAAGGGGGGAGTCGAAGGCTCTGCGAATTTGGGCTCTGACCCCAAAAACTCCAACGAATCCGGCTGTCGTTTCTTTCGGTTCCCTTTCTTTGGACAAGCAAAGAAAGGGAACTCGCCTGCCGGGGCGAGACCCGGCTTGCTGCGCAGTCAAGCGCATATCCAGACAAGCCCAACCTTGCCTGCCGCCAGTCACACCGTAAAGCAAAAACCAAATTTATATAAACCCACGATGTACAAGATAACGCGTCGAGAAATTTTTTCCGAGAACTCATTTTTATGGGAAGTTCAGGCGCCTGATATTGCCGCTGCTGCGCAACCGGGGCATTTTGTGATGCTGCGCCTGCATGAAAACGGCGAGCGCATTCCGCTGACCGTAGCCGACTTTGACCGTGACCGGGGCACCGTCACCGTGGTGGTGCAGGCGCTGGGCAAAACCACGCGCGAGATGCGCGACCAATACAGCCAAGGCGACAGCTTTGACGACTTTGTCGGGCCGCTCGGTTTGCCGCAACACATCGGGCAAGTTGGCCATGTCGTGCTGGTCGGTGGCGGCCTCGGTGTGGCACCGATCTTCCCGCAGTTGCGCGCTTTCAAGCAGGCCGGCAACCGCACCACCTGCATCGTCGGGTTTCGCAGCCAGGAGCTGATTTTCTGGGCCGACAAACTGGCTGAGTTTGCCGATGAGTTGATCGTCTGCACCGACGACGGCAGCTTTGGCCGACCCGGCTTTGTGACGGCGGCACTGAAAGATCTGCTCGACGCGCAAAAGCCGGATCTGGTGGTCGCCATCGGTCCGATGCCCATGATGCATGCCTGCACTGACACCACGCGACCTTACGGCGTCAAGACCATGGTTTCGCTCAACACCATCATGGTCGACGGCACCGGCATGTGCGGCTCGTGCCGCGTCACGGTCAATGGGGAAGTGAAGTTTGCCTGCGTCGATGGCCCTGACTTTGACGGCCACCAGGTCGATTTCAAGGAGCTCAACGCGCGTCAAAAACGCTTCAAGAAGCAAGAAACACTGGCCAATGAAGATGCGGCCCATATCTGCAACCTGGAGGAAACATTGTTTGTGCAAGGCAAGCGCACCTACAAGAAATATTCTGCCGTGGAGCGCCAAGCGGTCAAAATGCCAGAGCGCAATCCCGAGGAACGATCGCGCTCCTTCGCCGAAGTCAACCTGGGCTACAGCTATGCCGACGCGCTGCGCGAGTCCGAGCGCTGCATCCAGTGCATCGTGCCCACCTGCATCGCCGGTTGCCCGGTCAGCATCGACATCCCGCGCTTCATCCGGCAACTGATGGTGCGCGACCTGGATGCCGCCATCGATACGATTCACGAGTCGAGCATCTTCCCTTCGGTTTGCGGCCGGGTCTGCCCGCAAGAGAGTCAATGCGAGGCCCAATGCGTGCTGATCAAGGCCAAACGCGAGCCGGTGGCGATTGGCCGGCTGGAACGTTTCGTGGGTGACAACGCGCGTGGCACCCAAGCCAAACCGCCGCAATTCGATAAGTCGCTCGGCCGCGTTGCCATCGTTGGCTCCGGCCCGGGCGGCCTGGCCGCCGCCGCCGATCTGGCCAAGTTCGGTGCCGAAGTCACTGTGTATGAAGCCTTGCACGTGGTCGGTGGCGTGCTGCGCTACGGCATCCCCTCGTTTCGCTTGCCGCGCGACATCATCGAGCGCGAAGTGCAGGGCCTGCGCGACAGCGGTGTCAAATTCGAGATCAACAAAGTCATTGGAAAAACCTTTACCGTGGCGCAACTGACCGGCAGCATGGGGTTCGACGCCGTGTTCGTGGCGGCCGGTGCCGGGGCGCCTTCGTTCCTCGGTATTGCGGGCGAATATGCCGGTCAGGTCTTGTCGGCCAACGAATTTCTCACGCGCGTCAACCTGATGGGTGGCGACCAGTTTCCCTACATCGACACGCCCACCGGCATGGGCGACAAGGTGGTGGTGATCGGTGCGGGCAATACCGCCATGGACTGCCTGCGCGTAGCCAAGCGCCTGGGGGCGTCGAGCGTGCGCTGCGTCTATCGCCGCTCGGAGGCGCAGGCACCGGCACGCGTCGAGGAACTGCGCCACGCCAAAGAAGAAGGCATTGAATTCAGCTTCCTGCACGGCCCGAGTGAAATCCTGCTCAATGACGAAGGCGATGTGCGCGCCATCCGGGTCGAAAGGATGAGCTTAGGTGAGCCCGATGCACGCGGGCGCCAGACGCCGGTGCCGCAGGGTGAATTCGTCGAATGGGATTGCGACACCGTCATCTACGCACTGGGCACCAAGGCCAACCCGATCGTGGCCAAAGCGACGCCCGGCCTGGGGCTCAACAAATGGGGTTACATTATCGCCGATGAAGCCACCCAGGCGACCAACTTGCCCGGCGTGTTTGCCGGTGGCGACATCGTCACGGGCGGCGCTACCGTGATCCTGGCGATGAGCGCCGGGCGCCGCGCGGCCAAGGCGATTGCGGTCTATCTGCAACAAGGCAAGCAGACCTGGCCGATTTCCCTGGCAGATGTTGAGGCTTTTGTGCCACCGGTTGAAGCTTCTTCTCGTCGTTGCGAGGAGCGCAGCGACGCGGCAATCCATGCAGGCATATCCAAGGCATAGATTGCCGCGCTACGCTCGCAGAAGCTGACGCTGATGCTTTAGTAATTTCATGATCCCAAGGATTTGCCATGCTCTGTCCAAAATGCCGCCAACCGCTCGAAGACGGTGCCGAGTCTTACATCTGCTGCGCCAACGCCAGCCTGCAATGGCGCTGCGCGAAGTGCGCCAAGGTGAGCGAAGGTTTTGCCTTGCCCTACGGCTTGTGCCCGCACTGCGGCGGCAAGCTCGAGCGCATCACGCCCCGCCAGATTGACGACGGTCCCACGCTTGACGGTATTCGCAAAGCCTTTGAGATCGAATTGGGTGGCCAACTTTTTTACTTGCGGGCCGCCGCTGACAGCAGTGACCCCATTTTGAAAGACCTGTTTGACCGCTTTGCCGCGATGGAAAAAGAGCACATGCGAACCCTGCAACGGCGCTACCACGCGAAAGTTCCGGTGTCGAGCGCCAGATTCCGTTTCGAGACGGCCGCCATTTTTGCAGGCGTTCCGATGCGACCGGCTGACCCGGCCAATCTGTTTCGCATTGCCATCGGCATGGAGCAGCGTGCTGCAAACTACTTTGAACAGTGCGCCAAAGCGGCACAACCAGCCTCGCCTGAGGAACAGCTTTACCGGGAGCTGGCGGCCGAGGAGCATGAACACGCCGTTTTGCTGACGACCGAATATTCGCAGTGGAGGCAGGGCAAACCGGGTCTGCTCGGCACTGACGACACGCTACCGCCATGAGCAACGCCCCGTCAGGGCAGCTACTGGACTACCGACTCGACGACAACCTGACTGCCGACAGCGGCCGTATCCTGATCTCGGGCACCCAAGCCCTGGTGCGCCTGCCCCTGATGCAGGCCCGGCTGGACCACCAGCGCGGCTGGAACACGGCAGGTTTTGTCACCGGTTATCGCGGCTCGCCGCTGGGCGGTGTCGATCTGGCATTGTGGAAGGCGCAGGCCCTGCTTGACGCGCACCAGGTGCGTTTCATGCCCGCCATCAACGAGGAGTTGGGCGCCGCCGCCGCGCTCGGAACCCAGCGCGTTGCCAGTGACGCGCTACGCCGCTTCGAGGGTGTCTTTGCGCTTTGGTATGGCAAAGGGCCAGGCGTGGACCGCGCCGGTGACACGCTGCGTCACGGCAATGCCTACGGCTCAGCGCCGCGCGGCGGTGTGCTGGTGGTGGCCGGGGACGATCATGGTTGTGTATCCTCCGGCATTCCGTTTCAAAGTGATCTGACCCTGCAAGCCTGGAGCATGCCGGTGATGCACCCGGCCAATGTGGCGGAGATGATTGAGTACGGCCTCTATGGCTGGGCGCTGTCGCGTTTTTCGGGGGCCTGGTGCGCACTGATCGCCTTGTCGGAAACGGTGGAAGGAACCGCCACCGTCGATCTCGACCGCTTGCGCAGCAATTTTGATGCGCCGGTTGATTTCACGGCGCCTGCGGACGGTCTGCACTACCGCATGCACGACCTGCCCGGCCTCGCCATCGAGTCACGGCTGAGCGCCAAGCTCGATGCGGTGCGCGCCTTTGCCTGGGCCAATCCGGTTGACCGCCTGATCGTCGCCGCTGACCAGGCCAAAATTGGCATTGTGACTTGCGGCAAAGCGCACCTCGATTTGCTCGAAGCGCTGCGCCGCCTCGACATCTCGCTGGAAGCGCTGGAGTGTGCCGGTGTGCGCATCTACAAAGTGGGCCTGGTGTTTCCGCTGGAACCCCGGCGCATGCTGGACTTCGTGGCCGGGCTTGAGGAGGTGCTGGTGGTGGAAGAAAAAGCCGCCGTGGTCGAGAACCAGTTGCGCGCCCTGCTCTACAACCTGACTGCAACGCAGCGCCCACGCATCCTGGGCAAGCAGGGGCAAAACGGCCAGCCGCTGCTATCGGCGCTGGGTGAGTTGCGGCCTTCGCGCATCATGCCGGTGCTGGCCCAGTGGCTGGCACAGCATCTGCCCACGCTCGATCGGCGCGAGCGCGTGCCGGCCTTTGTCGCCACCGCGATGCTTGCCAACGAAGCCGATGGCGTGCGCCGCCTGCCCTACTTTTGCGCCGGTTGCCCGCACAACTTGTCCACCCGCGTGCCCGAGGGCTCCTGGGCCAGCGCGGGCATTGGCTGCCACGCCATGGCGGGCTGGATGAACCGCGCCAATAGTTTTCCGCAAGTGCCCATGGGCAGCGAAGGCATCGATTGGGTGGCCCAGTCTTTCTTCACCGACACGCCGCACCGTTTTCAGAACATGGGCGACGGCACTTATTCGCATTCGGGCTACCTGGCGATCCGCCAGGCGGCAGCGGCCAAGGCCAACATCACTTACAAGATTTTGTACAACGACGCCGTCGCCATGACCGGCGGCCAGCCGGTGGACCGGCGCTTGACGGTGCCGCAGATTGCACGGCAAATCGAGGCCGAAGGCATCACCTGCATCGCGGTGTTAACCGAAGACCCCAAACAATGGCTGGCGCAACGCGCCGAGTTCCCGGCCAGCACCACTTTTCACGCCCGCACCGAGCTTGACGCCGTGCAGCGCACGCTGCGCGCCATGCCGGGTGTCACGGCGCTGATTTACGACCAGGTCTGCGCCACCGAACAGCGCCGACGCATCAAGCGCGGTCTGACCCCGGCGCGAACCACGCGGGTCTTTATTCACCCGGAGATTTGCGAGAATTGCGGCGACTGCACGGCGCTGTCCAACTGCGTTGCAATTCGTCCGCTGGCAACCGGGTTGGGCCGCAAACGCCAGATCGACCAAACCGTCTGCAATCAGGATTACGCCTGCCTGCAAGCCACCTGCCCGGCCATGGTGACGATTGAAGGGGCTGCGCTGCGCAAGAAGGTGGGTGTTGGCGTGGCCAACGAGGCGCTGGAGCGCGCCATTGCACAACTGCCCGAAGCGCCCGCCTGGCACTGGAATGCGCCTTTTGATTTGGTCATCACCGGCGTCGGCGGCACCGGCATCATCACACTCGGTGCCTTGATCGCCACCGCCGCGCACCTGGAGGGCAACAGTGCCTCGGTGCTGGACTTCATGGGCTTTGCCCAAAAAGGCGGTTCGGTGATTGCTTTTGTGCGGCTGGCGCAGAGCGCAGATCTGCTGCATCAAGCCCGCATCGACACGCAGCAGGCCGACGCCATGATCGTCGCTGACCTGGTGGTAGGAGCCTCCAACGAGGCCCTGCAAAGCGCCGCCCGCGGACGGACCCGGGTGGCGGTCAATCTCAACCCCATCCCGACCTCGGAATTCGTCGCCAATCCGGATGCTGATTTGCATGAAAGCGCGCTGCTGGCCAAAATCGAATACGCCATTGGCGGTCATTCCATCACGGCCTGCAAGGCGCAGGACCTGTCGGAGCAGTTGCTCGGCGACACCTTGTCCGCCAATGTCTTGTTGCTCGGTTTTGCGTGGCAACAAGGGTTGGTGCCGGTCGGTCGTGCCGCGCTGGAGCGCGCCCTCGAACTCAACGCCGTCTCGGTGGCGGCCAACAAGCTGGCCTTCGCCTGCGGTCGCCTGGCCGCCGCCGCGCCCGCCGCACTGGCTGCCCTGCTGGGTGATAAAGCGCCGCCGCCCGCACCCAGTGCCAGTGACCAGCTTGATGCCATCATCAAACGTTCACGCGAGCGTCTGGCACACTACCAGAACGCCGCTTATGCGCTGCGTTATCAAAACTTTATTGATCAGGTGCGCTCAGTTGAGCGCGCTGCCGTGGCTCCCGGTGCGCCGCTTGAGCTGACGCGCCTGGTGGCCCTGAACTACGCCAAACTGCTGGCCCACAAGGACGAGTTTGAAGTGGCGCGCCTCTACAGCAACGGTTCGCTCGAGAGCGCGCTGGCCGAGCAGTTCACCGGCGACTACACAATACATTACCACTTTGCCCCCGAATACCTGGCCCAGGAGCGCGCCGATGGGCGGCCCGTGGTCAAACGCAGCTTCGGCCCACGAGCGCGTCTGGGCCTGCAACTATTGGCCGGACTGCGCGGCCTGCGCGGCACGCCACTGGACCCGTTTGGCTGGTCCAAGACCCGTCGCGCCGAGAGAGCTTTGGCGCGCGAATACGCCAGCCTGATCGAACAACTGTTGCCCGACTTGACTGCCGCCAACCTGGCAACTGCCCTGCAGCTCGCCGCCCTGCCCGAGCAGGTGCGCGGCTTCGGCCAGGTCAGAGAAAAGGCTACTGCTGTTCGAGAGGGTAGAAAAGGGGAAGCGCTTGATTCGAAAGTCACCAATTGCGGTAGTCAATGATCGAGCGGTTGCTTGGATCGTGGAGGCCGCACTCCGCTACACGGGCAAGGCAATCTCGTTGGCGACGCTGCAATCATTGGCTGTCATCTATCCGTTCGTACTCGACCAGCCGCTCGGCTATGTGATGTCGAACAGCCCGATGCTACAGATACATTTGGAAGGCGCAGCCAATCAAGTTGTGTCACTGCGCGAGAAGATTTGAAATCGAAGACGAGTATGACTATGAAACTTGGGCAACTCAAAAATCTGAAATTAAAAACAGTGTGGAGTCATGAAGAACGCGACTTTACGGAGTAGTCTCCCGCCATAGTGGATCAGTCCTTTTCTTGAGTCTCTAATATCTTTAATCGATCCTTAAAAAAAGGACAGATAATCGCCTAAACTGCCAAGCACCATGTCCTTGCATCCGGTCCTTTTAGAAAAACTCAACGCCGCGCTGCTGCCGTTGCCAGCCACCAGCATGACAGCGCGCGATGCCCGGTTGCCGCCGGTGCCCGGCAAGGTGCACGCGGTGATTGGTATGCGCCGCGCTGGCAAGACCACTTTCCTGCATCAGTTGCAGGCCCAGCAGCGCCGCGAGCTGGCGCCGGAGCGTGCGCTGTATCTGAGTTTCGATGACGACCGTCTGGCAGGGCTTGGGGCAGACCAGCTTTCACTGCTGCTGGAGGAGTATTACCGCCGCTACCCGGATCTGCGCGGGCGCGAGACTGTGCACTGGTTCCTCGACGAGATCCAGTTGATAACGGGCTGGGAGCGTTTTGTGCGTCGTGTCATGGACTCGGAGAAGGTGCAAATCGTCGTCTCTGGCTCATCTGCCCGCATGCTCTCGCGCGAGGTGCACACCTCTCTGCGTGGCAGAGGCATGGAAACCATCATCCGGCCTTTCAGTTTCCGCGAGTTTTTGCGGCATCGGGGTGAAGAGCCCAAGACCGAGCCGGCGCGTTGGACCAGCAGCACACGATCAAGGATCGAAAAGCGCTTTGGAGAATTTCTGCGCGAAGGCGGCTTCCCGGAAACACAGGCTCTGGCACCGTCTTTGCGCGTCGATCTGTTGCAAGGTTATGTCGATACGGTGCTGTTCCGCGATGTGGTGGAGCGTTATGGCGTCTCGCAGGTGGCGGCGCTGCGCTGGCTGATTCGCCAGTGCCTGCGCAACCCGGCGGGCGCGCTGTCGGTTCATCGTCTGCACCTCGACCTGAAAGCCCAGGGCCTGGGCATGGCCAAAGATGCGGTGCACGCCCTGTTTGGCTATCTGCAAGATGCTTTCCTGATCGACGCCGTGCCACTGGCCACCGAGTCCGAGCGGCAGCGCAACACAAATCCGCGCAAGGTGTATCCGGTTGATACCGGCATGATTGCCGCGTTTGATGCCAGTGGACGCTCCAATGTCGGGCACGCACTGGAATGTGTGGTACATGACGAGCTGGCGCGGCGCAAACTCGTTATGGGGTATGTGCGTACGGCACGGGGATTTGAAGTCGATTTTCAGGCTCGCAGTGCTGATGGTGCGTCGCAATTGATCCAGGTCTGCGCCGATATTTCAGAATCAGCGGTACTGGCGCGGGAGCTGCGTGCACTCGACGACGCGGCACTGGCTTGCCCCGGTGCCACGCGACGTTTGCTGCTGCTTGAGCGCTTGCACCAACCGGTGGCGCAGGCGGCGGGTGTTGAGGTTCAACCCGTTTATGAGTGGCTGTTGACGCCACCCGTAGCCGACTGATGCAACCGTCCCTGCTACATTCATTTATCAACAACTCGTTTACGCTCAAGCGTTACCCAGGAGTCTTAACCATGCCCAGTCCAGTGCGCGCCCCAACCGACTTTGTGACGAAGAATCAAGCCCTTGCAGCCTTGTTCTCTCAAGCGGTCGCTTCGGGGCGTACAGCGCTCAATTCAGAAGAAATGACGCGCCTGCTTGCCAGCTTCGAGCTGGCGTTGGCAGCAGACGGGGCACAGGCAGCGCCATCGGCCCCGATTGAGATCAGCCTGCGGCTCTACCGCGCACGTGAATTCGGCATGATTATCAGCGCCGGTTGCGGTGGACCGGATGCACAACTGGACGAAGACAATCTTAAAAAAGATCGCGCCCTGGTCTCAGCCAGCACCGAGCTGACCGATGCCGATAATTTTTTCAAGTTATTCCAGCGCACTCTGGTTTATAAAAAAATGGCCAGTGCGGCCCAGCGCGGGAATTGGCCCCTGCCAGATCAGCAACTGAAAACTTGTTTCAGACAGCTTCTGGCACTCGGCCATGCCGCCAGCGATCCAGCTGCCACATTCACGCTACAGCAGCTTGAATTGAATCTGGTCGCCGACGCTGCCCACCTGATGGTTCAAAGCGCACAGTGCGAACTCGGCCAGGCTGCGCTGGCCC
>Ga0209638_1000808_pt1 | contig 20580 bp, 17 predicted proteins | sample BarGraNGADG00211_FD_184490 | JGI IMG/M metagenome (GOLD analysis project Ga0209638, IMG submission 184490) | Arctic peat soil microbial communities from Barrow, Alaska - Barrow Graham LP Ref core NGADG0002-211 (SPAdes) (version 2) | ecosystem: Environmental > Terrestrial > Soil > Wetlands > Peat...
CCGAGCTGGGCCTTGGCGAGGGCCTTCGTCACGATGTCCTGGAGCTGCGACTCCTGGACGATGACCGGGGGCACGACGATGTTCGCGAGAGCGTCGAAGACGGCCTTCCGGTTGGCGGGAGGGGTCTGCGACAGATAGCTCTGGAACTGCGATTGGTCGGCGATCGCCGGGAGTTCCCAGCTCGCGGCGAGGCGCGTCGAGACGGCCTCTGGCGAGGAGGTCAGGAAGCTCAGCCACTCGAAGGCTTCCTGCGGGTGCGCCGTCTTCGACGAGGCCACGATCGCGTTGGCGAAGAAGTGATGGGCCTTCTGCACGTTGCCGGGCTCGAGCTGGACGTCCCACTTGAAGGGCGCGGTCTTGAGCCCGCTGAACTGCCAGATGCCGTTGTGCCATATGGCGAGCTTGCCGGAGGCGAAGAGTGCGGTGTCGTCCTTGCCGCCGAGCTGGGCCGCGGTCGGCATCACCTTGTACTTGTTCGCCTTGTCGATCAGCCATTGGGCGGCCGCGACGCCCTTCGCATCATTGAACGTCGCACTGCTGGCGTCGGCGTTGAAGAAGGTCCCGCCGTTCTGCGCGAGGACCTTGTAGAACTCGAAGAACTGGACAGGCTGGAAATCGCCCCAGATCCCCTTGGCGGGATTGGTCAGCTTCTGCGCAGCAGCGAGCTCGTCCTTCCAGGTCCAGTCGGTCGTCGGATAGGCGACACCGGCCTGGTCGAAGAGGTCCTTGTTGTAGAAGAGGAGCACGTCGGAGAAGCTCTCCGGCAGCCCGAACTGCTTGCCTCCCGACTGGAACACGCTATAGGCGCGCGGGTAGTAGGCCGCCGCGTTCGCAGCGGACGGCCCCGAGATGTCGAGAAGCGAGCCCGCGCTCGCGTAGGTCACGAAGTTCTCGTAGTTGAGCTCGAAGGCATCGGGTGCGGTGCCGCCGGCGACGGCGGTCTGGAGCTTCGTGAAGTACTGGTCGTAGGAGGCGGTCTGAACCTGGATCGTGATGTTCGGATGCTTCTGCTGGAAGGCCTGAACAATCGCGTCGAGGTCTTTGAGGTGGTCCGGGGCCGCCGAGAACGTGAAGTAGGTAAGGCTGACGGGAGCGGCGCTCGGACTTGCGGCGACCGAGGGACTTGGGGCAGCGGTGTTGCTGGGAGCGGCGACGGTCGAGGCGGTCGGGACTGACGTCGTGGCTGCACCTGTGCAGGCTCCGGCGATGAGCGCCGTCGCGACGAGTCCGACCAACCCCCTGAGTGGGGCTCGCATCGTGAGAAACCTCCTGTCGGTGGCGGAACCCGTGCAGACAGCACGGGAGGGCGAGGCGTCTTATCCCTTGGCGTCTACCTCCTCTTCTCTCGGCGCGTGACCCGAGGTGTCATCGACTTCAACCCTTCAGGCCCGAGAGCGCCACGCCGCGGACGACGTGCCGCTGGGCCACGAGATAGACGAGGACGATTGGGATGACGCTGATCGTGGAGCCAGCCATGACGAGGTTCCAGGCGGTCGCATAGCGACCGTGAAGGTTCGAGAGGCCGACCGGCAGCGTCATGAGGTCCTGTGAGCTGGTGACGATGAGCGGCCACAGGAAGCTGTTCCAGCTCGCCATGAAGGCGAAGATCCCGAACGTGGCGATCGCCGGGCCCGACAGGGGCAGGACGATTCGACGGAAGACCGTCCAATGGCTCGCGCCATCGATGAATGCCGCCTCTTCGAGCTCGCGGGGCAGAGTCAGGAATGCCTGCCGCAGCAGGAACGTCCCGAAGGCCGACGCGATCGACGGCAGGATCAGTCCCGGATAGGAGTTGACGAAGTTCAGGAACCGCATCTCGATGAAGAGCGGCACGACGATTACCTGAAGCGGCACCATGAGCGTCGCGAGATAAACGAGGAAGAGTGCGTCGCGGCCTCGGAACTGGAGGCGCGCGAAGGCGTAGGCCGCCATGGCGCTCGTGGCGACCTGGAGCGTCGTCGAGATTGCGGCAACGATCAGGCTGTTCCGGAGGAACGCCCCGAGGGGGAAGTCATCGGCCACCCGCGCGTAGTTGCCGGGCACGAACGGGCTTGGGATGAGCTGCGGCGGTGTCACGAAGAGCTGCGCGTCAGAGGTCAGCGACGTGCTGACCATCCAGACGAACGGGAAGAGCATCACGATCGCGACAGCGATCAAGGCGACGTACAGCGCCGCCTGAGGTGCTGTCCGCCGCCAGGCCGACCATCGGCCGACCGGTGGGTTCGACAGGAGCGCGGCGAGCGGAACGGCCCGGCTACGCATAGTTCACCCACCGACGCTGCAGTCGGAACTGGAACACCGTGACCACGAGGATCACCGCGAACAGCAGCCAGCTCATCGCCGACGCGTAACCCATCTGCTGGTAGCTGAACGCGTGCCGGACGATCTGCTCGACGACGACACTCGAGGAACCCGCCGGCCCGCCTCCCGTCATGACCCAGACCTGATCGAAGACCTGGAAGCTGTTGATGAGACTGATGACGAGCACAAAGAAGCTCGAGGGCGTGAGGAGCGGCAGGGTGATTCGCCGGAAACGGGCCCAGCGTCCGGCCCCGTCGACAGACGCCGCCTCGTAGTAGTCCTCGGGGATCGACTGGAGACCGGCGAGGAGGATGACCATCACGAAGCCGAGGTCCTTCCAGGCCGAGGCCAGGATGATCGAGGGCATCGCCCAGCCGGGGTCCGTCCACCAGCCGGGTCCCTTGATGCCTACGAGTCCAAGGGCGAAGTTCACCATGCCGGAGTCAGGATTGAGCAGCCACTTCCACATGAGTGCGACGACCACCCAGCTCGTCACGACCGGGAGGAAATAGGCCGCCCGAAAGAACGAGAGACCGCGAACGCGCTGGTTGAGCGCGAGGGCGAGGAGAAGGCCGCCGACGTAGACGAGCGGCAGGTAGCCCACGATGAAGAAGAGGGTGTGGCCGACGGCGGCCTGGAAGTCGGGGTCGACGAGGACGTTGGTGAAGTTCGCAAAGCCGACGAGATTGGGCGGTCGAAGCAGATCCCATTTGAGGAAACTCAGGCCGATGGAGGCAGCCATCGGTCCGAGCGTGAACAACAGGAGCGGCACGAGGCTCGGCCCGAGGAAGAGGACGACGACGGCCCACCGCCGCCAGCCCCGCTGGCCGACCATCAGACGGCGGCCCCGTCCGTCTTGGGAACGCCGGCCTCACTGTCCAGCGCTGAACGCCGCCTGCGCGGGAGCTGGTCGCGTACCGCGTCCTCGAATTGACGCTCATAGAGCGGCGCGGCAAACGTCGCCCGCAGGACGAGGGCGGCGGCGCCGCGCGCCCATTTCGCATCGTCCCAAGGGTCGACCTCGACCGCCGCATCCCGGAGCGGCGGGAATGCCGCCTGACGAAGGCTTACCTCGAACGCCTCGGCGAGGTACGGCCAGGCGAGGGTGCCCTCCCCGCTGATGACGATGAGCTGCGGGTTCAGGACGTTGACGAGCCCGGCCACGGCGCGGCCGAAGGTCGCCCCTGCCTGCGCGTAGATCGACAGGGCGCGCTCCTCGCCCCGCTCGGCCAGCGCCCGGAGCGCGGCGATCCGCGCCGCGGGTTCGCCGGCGGGCAAGTCCAGGCCGACTTCTGTGGCCTGGAGAATCAAGGCCGGATCAGCTACGAGGGCTTCGAGGCAACCGCGTTTGCCGCATTCGCACGGCGGGCCACCGTCGGTGACCGCGACGTGACCGAATTCGCCAGCGCCACCGAGCCATCCGCGGTAAAGATCGCCGCCGATGATGATGCCCAAGCCCACGCCGCGACCGATCGTGACGGTGAGGAAATGGTCGACGCCTCGGCCTCGCCCATAGAGACGCTCGGCCACCGCCAGCGTGTTGACGTCGTTGTCGATGAGGATCGGCAGCCGAAGCCGCTGGCGAAGCGTCGGTCCCAACGGGAAGCCGTGCCAGCCGAATATCGGCGCCTCGACGTTGCCATGGCCATCGACGAGTCCGGGGACGCCGAGCCCGATCCCGAGTAATTTCGCCGTACCGCCCCGCGGGACCAACGCGGTGAGCGAACTTGCAATGATGTCGAGTGCGCCATCCGACTGCGGATCAAAAGGCTGGCTGGCTGAGGCGAGGATCTCGCCATCGAGGCTCACCCGGACAAGCGCAAGGTGGTCGGCGGAGATCTTGACGCCCAAGGCCTGAGCAGCCCCAGCGACGATCCCGAGCAGGAGTGGCGGCCGCCCACCACTCGACGGGCCCTGGTCGACGACCTGGACGAGGCCTGTATCGACGAGCTCCCGGGTGACCTCGGTCACCGTGGCCTGACTGAGGCGCAGCTGGCGCGCGATCTCGACCCGGGCGATCGGAGCCTCCCCGATGAGGCCGAGAACCGCGGACCGATTGAGGTCCCGGATCAAGCCGGGCGTCCCCCGCCTCAGTCTCGCCATCGATCCCTCGCAACGCCGTTATCCCTTGACGCCCCTTGGCCCATCGGAGTACCGTCTACCTAACTTGATTCGCCTAACTAACTAAGTCTGCCATACGAAGGAAGCTGTCGTCAAGGCGGCAGGTCGCGGGAGGCCCAGGGTGAAGCGTTCGAAGCTCGGCAGTAGCGTTGTGCTCGCTCTGACGGCCGTCCTCGCGATGTCGAACACGGTCGCGGCACTCGACGGCGTGTACCACCGGCCCTACGGCAAGGACGATATTTACGTCGCCTCGGCCGCGAACACCGATCGGTCGCCGGCCGATCCGTATGCCGGCCAAATCGAATACATCAACATGACGACCTGGCCGATCGAATCTGGCGACTCGGTCGTCGTCAACTGGTCGAAGAACACCGATGGGGTCGCGCGTCAGGCGAGCGCTGCCTGGCAGTCGAACTCGGGCAACAACAGCTACTGGCAGGCGGCCATCTGCGACCCGAGCCACTCCACCTTGGGCTCATCGGATAGATGCAACGAGGGCGACAAAGTCGCCTACACCGTCGTCGCCACGCAGTCGGGCGGCGCCACCAAGAGTATCGGCCCGTACAGCTATGTGACGCGCAAGGCGCCTGTGAGCGGCGACTCCTACGCCTACCTGACAACCGTCACGGCCGCGAGCGTCGTCGGTAACCACGTCGAACTGACGGTCAGTGCGAGCGACACGAATTTCTCACCGAAGGTCGGCATCTCGTTCCCGAACACCGACTCAGTTCGCGTCCAAGCCGTGCCGAACCCGACCGGGTTCACGTTTGCCAACGGCGTCACCGGTCTGACCCTCGACACCTCCAACCCGAGCCAATATGTGATCTCGACCTCTGCCGCCAAGGTCTTGATTCAGACCAACCCATGGCGTATGACGGTCCAGAAATACAACGGGTCGAGTTGGGTGCAGACCCTCCAGGAGTATGACCCGACCCTCCACCACAACATCCAGTGGGACGGCGGCAAGGGCACGAACACCGGCGTCTGGCACACCGGCGATTGGTTCACGAGCCAGGCGTCTGAGTACTACGTTGGCTTCGGCGCGCGCTACAACTCTGTCTACAAGCGCAACGAAGACGTCGACATCTACGCCTACAACCAATACAAGAACCAGGGGGCGAAGTCCTACCTTCCGATCCCGATGTATCACTCGACGGCGGGCTACTCGCTCTTCGTCAACAGCTCGTACTACACAAAGTTCCGCCTGAACACCGAGCAGGTCGGCGCGGGCACACCCGGTGACATCACAGGCTGGAACAGCGATAGCAGCAAGGACGCCGGCGGGAACCTCGACTACACCATCTTCACCGGGACGCCCAAGACGGCGCTCGAGGAGTTCACGACGCTCACCGGCGGCCATCCGGTCGTGCCTCCGGAGTGGTCTCTCGGCCCGATCATGTCGGCCAACGAGTGGAATTCCGACAGCAAGGCGACGACGCAGCTCAACACGACGCTCGCCGACCAGATCCCCGCCACGACCATGGTGCTCGAGCAGTGGTCCGACGAGACGACGTTCTACGTCTGGAAGGACGCGAACTTTACCGCCAACGACGGCTCGGTGGGCCACGCCTATGGGGATTTCACCTATGGCACGAGCTGGCCCAACCCGAAGTCGTTCGTCGACAACCTCCACAGCAACCATGTCCGCGTGATCCTCTGGAACGTGCCGCTCAATAAGATTCCGGACGGTAACTCAACGAACACGAACTCGATTACCGAGGACAACAACAACGCGAGCTACATGCAGAATGCCAGCCGCAAGTTCGCGGCCTGGGATCCACCGAGCGGCAGCTACTACCAGAACGCCGCGGGCTGGTTCCCTAACGCGCCATTCGTCGACTTCACCAAGACGAGCGCGACTAACTGGTGGCTGGCCAAGCGTGCCTATTTGTTTGCCATGGGCGGCGGAACCCACATCGACGGCTTCAAGACCGACGGCGGCGAGGACATCTGGAACGAAGACACGCAGTTCACGAACGACTCGAGTGCCGTGGCCACGAAGCGCCTGATGCACAACCGCTACCCGGCGAACTATGTCGGCGCTTACAACAGCTACGTCCAAACCCAGACCTCGAATGACGGCATCACATTTGCCCGAACCGCTGGTATCGGTGCTCAACTGACGCCGATCTATTGGGCTGGCGATCAGAACTCCGACTTTGGCGAGTACGCCAGCCAGGTCAGGGCGGCAATCACCGCCGGGGCTTCGGGTGTTCCCTTCTATGGCTGGGACCTCGCTGGCTTCTCTGGCGGCGTCAGCGGCTCGGATATTCCGAGCGTCGAGCTCTACAATCGCTCCTGGCCCGTTGCCGCCTTCGCACCGATCACCCAATACCACTCCGAAAACAACGGTTCCGACGGTATCTCGCACGCCCGCTCGCCCTGGAACATGCAGGCGCGTACAGGTGACGCCTCGGTCTACAACACGGGCAAGAAGTACGCGAACATGCGGATGAACCTGCTGCCGTATGTCTGGAGCAGCGCGATCCAGACCGGCCAAACCGGCGTGCCTCTCATGCGGGCCCTGTTCATCGAATACCCCACGGACACCTCGACGATCAGCTATCCGACGGAGTACATGCTCGGCGACAACTTCCTGGTGGTGCCCGTGCTCACCCAGGGTGCGACCACGCAGACGGTCTTTCTTCCGGGCGCCGAATGGATCGACTTCGCCAATGGTGGGCGCCACTACGGCGGCACGGCCAACAACTTCACCTATGGCGTCAGCGACTCCGCCACGACGCCGATCTTCGTCAAGGCGGGCGCGATCGTGCCGATGAACCTCGACGCCACGTTCACACCGGGAACATGGGTGGGAAATGACGTCACCTCGACCACGAACCTGACCTTTACGGCCTATCCCGGCGGGACGACGAACTACACTTGGTACCGGAATCGCGACGGCTCGAGCCCGCTTGCCCTCACGATGACCGAGGACTACCTCCACCACACGGTCAGCGCCACTTTCCCGTCCGGGACGCCGCTCCACTACTGGAAGGTGTTCACCACGCAGCCCTCGAGCGTCGTCGTGGGCGGCACGACGTACGTCCAGAAGACTTCGCTGGCGAACCTGGTGGCTGCCACGACAGGCTGGTACTACGACGCGACGAACCAGTGGCTATACGTCAAGAACACCGCCGCCGGCTCGGCCACGACGATGACGATCAACGGCACCGACAAGGCGGCCTTCGAAGCCGAGTTCGGAACGTTCACTGGGACCTGCACCGCGAGTGATCACGCCGGCTACACCGGAACCGGCTTCGTCGGCTGCTTCGATGTCGCCGGTCGCTCGCAGTCCGTGCCCGTCACGGTGACGACGCAGGGCACCTATCAGCTCAATTTTCGCTATGCCAACGGCAACGCGGGTGCCGCAGTCCGGACCGTCTACGTCGACGGCAACTACTTCTCGCGCGTGAGTCTGCCCTCAACAGGGAACTGGGACACCTGGTCCACGGTGCCGCTGCTGGTCTCGCTCGCCGCGGGCCAGCACTCGATCAAGATCGCCTATGACAGCGATGGCATCGACACGGGCGCCATCAACTTCGACAACATCGTCCTGTATGCCACTCCTGGCCCGGCCAAGGCCTTCGACCACAACGAGGTTCTGCTGGGCAACAACTACTACGCGGCCCAGATCGATCGACGCGGCGACTTGTACGACACGCAGGAGCCGATGGGCATGTATACCGGCGTGAACATCAACGACCAGAACCCCACCTTCAACGTCTCAACCGCGATTCATGCCCAGCAAGGCGTCGCCGGAATCTCGCTGGCTGGCGCCGATCCGCAGTGGCTCTCAGGATCTACCTGGACGTTCAGCTCCCAGGACTACCTGACCGATACCGCGGTCTATCAGACCACTGCCACGAACAGCGGGCTGCATCTGTCGATCTCGGAGCAGGACTTCAGCCCCCGCGGCGTCACGTTCCCGACCTCGACCGATACCGGCGGCCCACCGATCCGCGGCCTGTACGTCAAACGCCTCTCTATTACGAACAACGACACGGCCAGCCACAGCTTCGATGTGTCGTACTTCGCCCACCTCTCGATCGACATGGAGGCCTACAACGACTCCGTCAGCTGCAACGGCACCGACGACGCGGCTTACTACAACGATCCCGGTGGGTATGGCACCGGCCGCGATCGGACGATCGCCTACGGCATTCGCCTGAAAGCGCCGGCTGGGGCGACGACGAGCTGTATCGCCTACGCGGGTGCGACGCTGCAGAAGAAGACCTTCTCGATCGGTGCCGGCGCGGCGCAAGAAGTCGACATCCTCGTCGTCGGCGCCACGAAGACGCCCGCCGCCCAGGCTCTCTACTCGAGTTGGATCGTCCCAGCGCTGAACTGGTTCAACTCCAACACGATGAGCACGATCCAGTCGCAGACGCAGACGTCATGGACGAATCAGCTCGCGGAAGCCGCGACCCTCGACAGCTACCCGGGCAGCGGCACCGATTACAACAAGGTCTTCCACCGCGCCTTGGTCCTGAGCCTGCTGCATATCGATCTCACATCCGGGGCGGCGGCGGCGGGCTTCACGAACATCGGCTATCCCGCCATGTGGCCGCGCGACACCGCCTTTGGCGCCATGACTCTCGATCGCGCTGGGATCACCGACTACTCGGGCAACATGTACGGCTTCCTGGGCTCGCTGGCGCGGATGAGCGCCGGCAACTGGTATCAGAAGTACATGCTCGACGGCAACCCGCAATGGACCCAGCCGCAGGCCGACGAAACCGCGATCATTCCCTATGGGGTCTATCAGCACTACCTCCAGACGAACGATCGCACCTTCCTCGACAACAACTGGACCATGGTCCAAAACGCCGCGGCTGCCGTCATGCCCGGCGCGTCATCAACCGGCTACGGCTGGGATAGCAGTTCGCACCTGTTCTTCTCGAACAACATCTGGGAGGACACCTACGGCGAGTTCCTCTACACGAACGCGTCGATCGTGGCTGGCCTGCGTGCGGCGGCGAGCATCGCAACGATCGAGGGCAATTCGACGCTGGCCACCAACTGGACCAACCAGGCCAACGACATCTGGAACAACGGCATCACGCCGACGATCACGAACAGCTCCCCGCTCACGACGAGCGGGATGTACGACTCGGACGTCAGCCGTTACCTCTTCGCGCGGAACGTCCGCAAGACACAGTCCGACGGCCCGGCGCTGATCATCAACCCCATTTCCGCCGACGTCTCGAACCTCGGCCTCGTCTGGCCGTTCAACCTGACGCCGGCCAACGACTCGAAGATGGTGTCCACGGCGGGCGAGGTCGAAGCAGGGCTTGGCGACACGACCGAGGTCGGTGCGAGCGGCGGCGTCGCCCGCTACCGGCACGACCAAAACTCGCGCTACTCGCCGAGCGGAAGCCCGGACTACAGCCCTTTCAACGACACCTATTTTGACGGCGGCCCCTGGACGGTCGCGACCCTCTGGCTGGCCGACTACAAGTTGGCTCGCGGGCAGCTGACCACCGGCAAGACGTACCTCGACTCAGGCAAGACGTATCTCGACAAGACGATCAGCTGGATGGGGCCGCTCTTTGTCGGCTCCGAGCAGGTAGACCATCTCGCCGGGCAGCAGTCGGACGGCACATGGCTGAAGCAAGCCGCCTGGCCGAATCTGTGGGAGTCGAACGCGTCGCTCGCCGACACGCTGATGAACATGCTTGACTACAACTGGAACGCGACGACGAGCACGCTCGTCGTCAAGCCAAAGATCCCGTCCGCCTGGACTGCGATCGGCGGCAACATTACGATCATCCCGAACGGCACAAACTCCAAGAAAGTTTACGTCAAGCACCAGCATCCGGGCGGATCGAGTGCGGACACTGTGACCTTCAATAACAACACCGCGGCAACGACGATCACGGTCGATCTCTACGTTCAGACCGATTTCAACCCAAGCTCGGTCACCGGGCTCAATGGGCTCACTTGGACTTACGACTCCTCGACCGGTCGAGTTCGGATCCAGGGCAGCACGGCCGCCGGTTCGACCCGCACGATCACGCTCAATCGCTAGCCCCACACAGCCCACAACCCGGCGCATCCTGGACCCCCGAAGAGGCGAGCTCCTCCCGCCCTCTTCGCGGGTCCGGAGCGCTGACCGAGCATGTATGCGAGGCGACCCGGCTCCGACGGCGCCTCCCGGCTGATATAGACCTCACACACCCGCCGCGCCGTCCAGTACGGCCCGGTCCGGTAGCCGAGATGCCCTTCGGTACGCCCACGGGGGCCCGTCGCCCGGGGCTGTCGAGCAGTCCGAGGAGCCCATGAGGCATACGCGGTACAAAACTCGTGCGTGAGGCGTGCTCGCGGTACGCCACTTCGTGCGTGATGTCAGGTCGGGTTTGTACCTGTCCATGCCTCACGGGCCGAGGAGGTCAACTGACATGACCGGGAAGAAGCCGCCCACGCCGCGCACGAGCGTCTACTGCTCGTCGGGGCCGCTCTGCTTCCTCCAGAACTACAAGTACACGAGCCCGGGCATCATCCCCGGGAAGCACTCTACGCCCGATGACACCGCGCGCTGCGAGGCGAAGGCCAACGCCCCGCGCGCTCCCCGCTGATCCCTGCCCGGCTGCCGGGTTCGACGCGCAGGAGCGCCGCCCGTCCCGAGGATCGCCGTCACCGAACTCGGACTGCGCCGGGAATGGCCCATTCGTGTCATAGAAGCTGACACGGGGCGCCGTCAGGATGCCCGGCATGACGGCGATGATCGAGCCTTGCGTCCTCCTCGCTCGTACAGGGTGCCGGTGGGCCTTGTGCGGGCGGACGCGCGCGGGTAGCGTCTGACCAATGGTCCGCCCCGGGCAGAGCAGCCACCCCGCGCCATCGGCTCGCGATCGCCGCGACCCGATCGGCGCTGCGATCGAGCGCCTCTTCCCCGCCAGTGGTGCGGGTCCCCTCGAGTGGCCGCTGCTCGACGCGCGGGTCGACGGTCCCGCGATCCCGCGCCCGCCGGTGCAGCGGGAGGCCGGCGGGATCCGGCCGAGCGAGGGCGGCCCAGTCCGGGCGGCGGTATTGGGTGCCGGTCGAGTCGCCGGCGAGACGGTCGGCGCGGAGGAGTCGCAGCCGGCAGCGTCCTCCGATGGGCTCGCCGAGGCGTCCCGGCGCCGGTTCGGGAGGGTGCCGGCGCTCGGCTTCGCGACCGCCCCGAACGCCTCGGCGATCCGCCCGCGGGCGCACCCCGGGTCATGCTCGAGACGCGCGACGGCGCGCTCGGGACGCCCGACTTCTCCCTTGAGATACGCCCGCTCGCGGCCCTTGCTGCCACGGCCCGGAGCGCCTGATGGCGATCGATCCCCTCGTCGAGGTCGTGAGCGCGGAGCGTCGGGCCGCCGCCCGGGCCCTGCTGCGCCACCCGCTCCTGCTCGCGGGCGGGCCCGATCCGGACGCCTTTCGTCCTCGCCCGCCGGCACGCTGGGGCGCTCGCCCCGATGTTCCGCGATCTCCTTGGCTGGCCGCTCGTGGTCGACCACCGGGGACGCTACGTGCGCCTCCAGAAGCGTCTCGGCGCCCGCGCGGACGCGTCGCGCCCGGCGATCGCGCCGGGGCGAACGTCGGCCTTCACGATCCGCCGCTACGTCCTGTTCTGTGTCGCCTGCGCCGAGCTCGACTCGATCTCCGAGACCCAGACGATCCTGTCGCGCCTCGCCGACGGCGTCACCAAGGGACCCTTTCTGCCAAGATCGAGTGAGACACTGTCGCCGATCTCCGAAAATCCCCAGGCTCGATCAGCGAAACTCCCCAGGCTGACGAGCCCCGGACGGGCCGCACAAGCTTAGGTTCGGCGGCTCGCCTCCGAACCTATTTTCGAGGCAGGCTCCCGCCAGCCCCGGAGCGGCCGACCAGGTGGTCGACCGCGTCGAGGGCAGCGTGGACGGCGGTGAACGGGAGCGTCCGCGCCGCATCCCTCCCGATGACCGGCGCGCAGCCGCATTTCTCGGAAGGATCACCACGGATCTCAGCTCGGTCGACGACAACCTGCCCGACACGATGACCGATCACGCCGTCCTCATCGAGATCGCCATGGGCATTGCTGACCCGGCGGTTGGGCGCGCGTGGCGCGCCGTCAATCGTCGACGAGTCGCGCGTGGTCATCCCACCATGCACGCGATGGATCGTCACGCGCGGGCACGTGGTTCGCTCCCCGTTCAATGCGAATCAACGTCTCGCGCAACGCCATCGGCGAGGGCTTGGCTGACTCAGCCCATGCACGGAGCAGCATCGTCGTCGAGATGATCGGCACCGCCAGTCGCTCCGCGCAGCGTCTCGCGCGACGATCATCTGTTGCGGCCGGTAGCCCGCGAATTGCTGCGACAGCGAGTACCTGGGCCTCGCCGTCATCAATCTCTGCGGCAAGACCGACGTATCGAGCCGTCTCGGCTGCTGTCAAGTCGACACGAACCAAGACGCCCGCAGTGAAGAGCGGCGACAGATCAATCGATACGCGGCGCCCTTCCCCGTCGCAGATGTAGATGAGCTCCCGCTCGGTGACCGCGCAAACCCGCATCGGCGATCTGCGCACCGACAAGATCTCGGTGGCTTGGTTGGTGGCCACGAGGTTCATCAGCACGTCCGCGTCGATGACCCCGTCGCCATCGGTGCCAGCACTCATCGCATCAGGCCGGCTCCGACAGGTCGAACTCGACGGCGGTGACTTCACCACCCGATTCGACCTCGGCTCGCGCCATCGACCGCAGGATCTCGCGAACGCTCAGACGATCCAGGTGGAGAAGGTCCGCAAGCTGACGTTCACTCAGGTCGTCGTGTTCATACGCCTCGATTGCCAACAGCATGAACCGAGCGGGCAACATCCGACCATCTGGCGCCGGCCCTTCGACGCCGAGGTGTGCTCGAGCCGCGGTCAAGTCGAGTCGGCTCGCCTGCAATCGGTCCCACAGGCCGGGCCCTACCAGTCCGAGATCCTCGAGCCTGAGGACGAGTGCCTGCGGCGACACTTCATAGTCGCCCGCGAGGACAAGAAGATCAGCGACCGTCGGCTGCCCTCGCGACTTGATCTCGGTGAGCCGGCGCTGCAATCCGTTCCGCGGCATCAAGAAGGCACCAGCGAAGGCTTCGGCGAATCGCTCCTCGCTCGAGATCCGCCGTGAGGCAGGCAATCGCGTCACCTCCGAGCCGAGGACGCTCGTCAGGTAGTGGCCGAATTCGTGCCCGAGTGTCCACCGCTGGCGAGTGTTCGGGTGATCCGCGTTGATCGCCACGCACGGCCCCGCCTCCTGTGCCACTGCAAAGAGGCCGGCAACCGACCTCGGGAGCCGCAAGCTGAAGATCCGCATCCCGACCTCGCGTTCGAGCAGGTCTCGAAGGCGATAGAGGGGTCCTTCGCCAAGACCGAGGCGGCGACGTTCCGTCTCGGCGATCGTTTCGGCTTGGGCTGGAAACCGGTCGGGGTCGATCCGGTACGGTGGAGACGGGAGCGCCGTCATGGGCGCCCCGATCAGCTGCTCCAGGTAGAGGTAGTCGCCGACAAGTTCCTCGAGGTCTGCTGTCGCGTGCTCGAGTTCGCCGCGTTCCGCCGGCTCCACCTCATGAGGCAGTCGGAATTGCGCGGCCAGTTCGACGATGGGCGGAGCAGGACTTCGAACCAGGTTCGATACCGACACGCCATAGGCCTCGGCCAGCCGGACGATGAACTCGGGCGTGAACCGTCGTTGTCCTGCCTCGATTGCGGCTACGGTCGGCCTGGAGACCCCCAGTCGATCCGCGACCTGCTGCTGGGTGTTTCCTCGGGTCCGTCGCCGTTCCTGAAGACGGCGCCCAATGTCTACGTCAGGGGTCGTCTGCATCAGGCCGCCCGCCACTGTGGCCCAACCGGCCAGCCGAGGATCCGCCGCAACCGCGAATCTCGCTCCACCAGGTCGGTCCATTCGGCTGCGTACCGCACAAGCATGGAACGAGTCATCTGCTCCTCCAGCGTCAATTGCGCCGCTCGGCCGAGCGCAAGCTCGGGCCACGCCTCATCGGCCCATCCCCAGTCCTCGATAGCAGCCGTGCGTTCGATGAGCCACGCTTGACGGGCCATAAGTCGGGCGATGTCGCCTGACAGCGGAGGGGACTGGTAGTCCCGGCGGTCGTGTCGTACGAGGCGAGACGCAACCAGCGACTGACGGCGAAGCACACACGAACCGCACGTCCCGCACTGTTTGGCGCTTGGGCGTCGGATCGGGTAGCTGTCGCAGGATGAAGTGAGGGCAATCGCGCCGTGAAAGGCTTCAGGGAGGCCACCGAGCAGTTCGGCCTTCGTGGTCCAGCGATATGGCAGCTGGACGGTGAGTTCGTAGCCGGCTGCGCGCACGAACTGCTGGAAGCGGGCCAGCACCTCCGGGTGCATGGACTTCGTCGCTTGGGCGCCTTGCTGATGCTCGCCCAGGCGCGGATTCAAAGCCCCGAAGCCATTCTCGAATGCGAGCACGGTCCGAATATCGGCCATCGCCGCCGCAGCGACGGCCAGCGCAAGGAACAGCATGCCCCGCGTCCGCTGACTTGACTCACGAGCGACCGACCGTTGGAGATGGACCGGGACTCGGATCGAAACTGGACGCGATCCGAAGACCTCCTGGAGGCAGCGGGTGAGACGTCGCTGATCAGCTCCGATGACAGTGCTCGAACGCGATCCGACCAGGGCGAGGGAGCCACCCGAATTGTCCCGCAACCAACGAGCAGCGCCGGCGAAGGAGTCGAGGCCGCCCGAGAACAACGCGACGGTCGTTATGTCGGTATTCGGGCCGAGAAGTGGCACCTGATGCTCGCCGGTTCGAGTCCGACGCCCGCCGATGAACGTGATGTCCCAGATGTCGTCGGTCAGGAGACGAAGGTAACCCTCGAGGGCCTCCTTCGCAGCTGACCATCGAGCGGGATCACGGACCGCGAGCTCGAGCGGGAGTTCGCGGATCCAGCGGTTACGTCGCGGGACGAGACGATCAACGATGTGGCACGACGCGGCGATCGTGATGAGGTCGCCGCCGAATGCGGGCATTTCCGCGCCAAACGCCCGGGCGACTACTTGATCGTCCAGCCAATAGCTCGATCCGGTCAGAGCGTCGGAGATCGTTCCGAGCACCCCTCCATCCCGGAACGAGTACCGCTCCATCAGGGGAGCCTGATCTCCACAGGCGTAGCGAGGATTGCGTGGAGGGGCTGTCGAGGCTGAGAGCGGACCCGCGGACGGGCGCCGCGCGCCAACTGGCCAGCAAAGTGCGCGACGTCGGGTGCCAGCGCCTTCATGAGTCTCACCTCGTCGGCATCGAGGGAGTCGGCCGGGACTCGTCTCAACCGTCGTGCGCGCGTCGGCGCGAGGAGACTCGACCAGATGAGCCGCTCGCACAGTCTCGCAGGATCAGTGTCGGATTCGCCGAGCTCGGCGCGTAGGTCGCGTAGCGAACGTGCGAGTGCCGTACGTGCCATCGCCACGATATCCGCCTCTCCGCCGCCCGCCGTCCAATGTCGGGCCGCGGAACGCCAGTGCTTCGGCACGCCGGGAAGGTAGTCTCGATCCGGCATCGCTGACCTCTCTAACCAGTGTCAGGCCGATACTGCCCGAGATGGCTGACAGTGTCAAGGTTCTCGATGCTCGGGTAGTGGCTCAATTTGACCCGCCTTTGGTTTGACGGGATCGCACCTGCAGGCGCACACTCCTGCCATGCCTAAGCGCTCCCGAATGCCCCGAGACCCGAACCAGCTCGCCAAGGCCGTGGTGGACTTCGCCACTGGCGAGCGCGAGCCTGACCCGCCCGTGCCCGCCAAGAACCCGGCGGCGGTCGAACTTGGTCGGCGGGGCGGATTGATCGGTGGCAAGGCGCGAGCGGCGTCCCTGACCCCGGAGCAACGCCGGGACAGTGCCCGCAAGGCGGCGCTCGCCCGTTGGGGGGCGCGCCCCTAGGCTTTTTTCAGTTCTTGCTCGTGGCTGTGACACTGTTGTCACAGCCCTCACGCATAGTATCAATATGAACCGATTGAGCAGGGCCGAACGGGCACAGATCATCCGGGCGTTGGTTGAGGGCAACTCGGTCCGCTCTACGGCGCGGATCACCGGCGCGGCCCGCAACACGATCACGACGCTTCTGGTCGAACTCGGCCGGGCCTGCTCCGCCTATCAGGACCGCATCCTGCGCGACCTGCCCTCGACCCGGATCGAATGCGACGAGATTTGGGCGTTCTGCCACACGAAGGCGCGCAACGTCCCCGAAGAGAAGCGCGACGAGTTTGGGCTCGGGGATGTGTGGACATGGGTCGCGCTCGACCCTGATACCAAGATCGTCCCGACATGGCTCGTCGGTCGGCGTGACGCGGCGGACGCAATGGCCTTCATTGCCGACCTCAAGCCGCGCCTGCGCAATCGCGTCCAGATCACGACCGACGGACATCGCCCGTACATCGAGGCGATCGAGGCTGCATTCGGGCGGGACGTGGACTACGCGATGCTGGTCAAGGAATACGGGACGGACCCCCGCGAAGAACGCCGGTTCAGTCCGCCAGTGGTCCTGTCGGAGACCATTCGAGTGATCGAAGGCGCCCCGAGCGAGGATCTGGTCTCGACTTCCTACGTCGAGCGGCAGAACCTGACCATGCGGATGGGGATGCGGCGGTTCACTCGCCTGGCCAACGGGTTCTCGAAGAAGGTCGAGAACCACGCAGCGATGGTCAGCCTGCACTTCATGTACTACAACTTCGGGCGCGTGCATTCGTCGCTCGGCAAGTTGACGACGCCCGCGATGGCGGCAGGCGTCAGCGATCACGTCTGGATCTGCGATGAGATCGCGGCGCTGTCCGTTATCAACGGTGGGAAACCCGAGTTCGGGCGAGCGCGGCCCGAGCACGAGCCAGCACAACTTACCCACCGCGTATAACGGACAGCATCGCGGCGCTCATTGACTGAGGCCAGCATCAGCCACTGGGGCAGTCTCAGCCAGCCTGATCCGGGCTCGCTCGGCACGCCAGGCTATCTCCACCGGAGAGTCGATGAGCGCCAGGGCCTCAGTAATCGGGGCCACGATTGCGATCCCGGTGTTGAGCGGCTCCTCGCCATCACCGTAGTCAGACGAGATGAACCCGGATCTATCCAGCGGCCAGTGCCCATAGATCAATCCCAGCAGGAAGTACTGCGATGCATAGCGATGTTTTCCACCCGCCCAGTCGACTCGACAGCTAGGTAGATACGCATAGACCGGCGACCCACTCAATCCGCCAATGGATCGCAACTCAGCCAAGTAGCAGCCATGCATGGGCCCATTTGTACGTGCATTCACGAGCGGCTCGGAGGGGATCCCGGCAATGATCCCAGTCCGCGCGATGGGCTCGTTGCGAGCCTGACCGGCGCGACGGGTGAACAGACCGACCATGAACAGTTCATCCCCGATCCCGATCCCCTCGCGTTTGACGACCTCGGGCGTCACCAAGCTCTCGCGGAAGATCGAGACGTATTCGATGGGCGTCGGCGGTGTCCACCTGATGACAGCCACGTCAAACGTGTGGATCATCTGGCAGGATCCACGTCGCGGTCGCAAGGGAGACGGCTTTCGCGGACCCATCGTTTGTGTTTGCCCGAAGGCATGGTCGCCCACCTGTCCTCTTGGCTTCGGCGGCGGCATCGTCAACGTTGTGACGAGCGGTGATGAGGTAGGCGACCGCGAATTGAGGCGCGTCCTCTAGTAGCGTCGTGAAGAAGAAGGCCGTTCCACCCCAGTAGTAGGTACCATCGGGGTTCTCAATCCCGTAGAAGCACACGTTCTTCGTGATGTTGTCGGGAATGTGCATCGCCCCATCCTCGGGTGGGCCGAGTGACCACCGCTCGATGCCGCCCATCCGCCGGTCAATATAGATGCCTGCCCGCTCAGGCGGCGTCCCGCTCATCGGGCACCGCCCGAGGGCTCAATCCAAATTGAGCCACTACCCAGCACTCGCTTCCGCGAGATGACAGTGGTTGAGGGCCGGGTTCTCGCCCCGCCTGCGCCCGCCAGACCGCGTGTGCGGGATCAATCGAGATGTCGCGGTTCGGTGACATCAATGTCACTGACGGCCCCGTCGACCAAACGCGGGTTCGAGTCCCCCTCATCTCCACCATCACTTTCGATTGCACCCGCGCGAAGCTGACAACGCGTGGGTGTCGTCTCCACAAAGGGGACGACTCATGCGCTCCCGCTTTGCCCGACGGTCTCTCTGGGGGGACATGACCAGCGTCCTCCCTGATTGATTCGGCGATGCCCGGGACCTATATTTGGAACCGCGCTCGCTCGTGAACGCTGTGACTCAGGAAAGACCACGGGAGAAGCCCAATGGAACTTGCCGGCGGCCCGCTGGAGCTTGGTGATGACGAGGCGACAAGCGAGCAGCTCGCTGCGTTCGCGCAGCAGAGAACCGAGACCGCAACGGGCGAAGCAGAGCTCGTGAAAGGCTACGTTCGACGATACCTGGACGAGGGAGTGGAGATTCCACGGTCGCTCGTGCGTCAGATCACAGATGTAGAGGAGGATGCAGGGCACTTCGGACACCAGCTTCGTTATGCGACGAGCACTCAACGGACTATCCCATGCATGGTGATTGGTGACTCCGCAATACCGGTGGAGATACTCTCCCAGGATCAGGCAAGCAAATACCGCGGTGAAATGCTGGCGTGGGAGGTCTATGACGTAGGGGTCGAGCGGGCTCGGCTCCGAGCCCAGGCGTCGGATATCGCGATCTTTGAGGCGAACTCTACGGACGCGAAGGAATACTTCCTCGGTCAAGTCCAGAAGTTTCTGATCGCGCGCTTCAAGAGTGTTCCGCTCGCGTCACGCGCGTCCCCGGTGCAATTTCCATTTCGAGTCTGCACGCGGAAGAAGAACCTGACAGTGCTGATCTGCGGCGCCAATCTGATACGAGCGCGAGCGAGAGTGTTCGGATCACCCACGCCGGAAGTGCTCGGCCTGATCACGGGAGGGCACTGGGTCTTCGGCTTGAAGGGTCCGGGGCAGGACGAGATCTGGGAGGGTAGCGTGTTCGTCTATGACGACGTTACCGAAGCAAACTTGACGATCCCGTGACAGGTGCCGACCTCGGGCCCTTTGCAGGCTTGGTGGGTACAGCTGGTTGTGCGATCAGCGCCGGTGCGGCTCTGTTCGCAACGTGGTCCGGCGGTGCAGATTGGGCGCCGCAAGATGCAGACATGCTGAAGGGCCCGGGCCGAATCGCCGGTCTCGCAAGCACCGCGCTGATTGTGGTCCTCTGGGCTGGCACCCGCCCGCCCGGTTCATACCCCTATCTTCCCGCGCTCGCATTGGTACTGGTGCTGCTGACATTCGCAACGTTCGTTGCATACCAGCTCATGACTTTGAAGTTGACATTCACTGACTGCAGCGACCCCAAGAATCCTCGCAAGAGGACCGGGGGGTTTCGGATGCTGGAATCGGCAAGGAAGACGATGGCCGAGAAGCAGGAGACTCCGCAGATGTTCCTCGCTGGCGCCGCATACAATCCTGAAGAGGCGTGGACACCGGGATCGATCGCGCAGGCAAGAGTCGCGCTCCTGCTAGCATTTCTGATCCTGGTCGTCTCCGGCACAGTTGCCCTTGCTACCGTCGCCCTTGTTGCCGAGAAGGCGTTGGTGTAGCGGCGCTGTTTCTGCGTAAGGCGGAGACACCCAAATCCGGTGCCGCTGCGCTCGCGAGTGGCGATCGACACGAGCCATGGTCGCGCGAACATCGAGACACGATCTGCGGCGAGCCATCGCAAGGTTACCGGCCACTGCGACACGGCGTCGGGCCGCGCGATCTCTCGGCGAGGCTGCGGCGCCTCTTCACTACATCTGAGTCGCTCTTGCGGTCGGGTAAGCGGCGTGACGAGGCGAGGACCTACCCAGAACTGACAGCGTGTGGGTGTCTCGCGGCCAGAAGCGACAACTCGTGCGCTCGCGACGGACGCGCCCGACCCGAGCTGCACGCTCGGTTGGTGACAGCTCGTGCGAACCTGTTGGTGACAACTCACGAGGTCGTGGACAGAAGCGAAGCCGCGCCCGAAGGCGCTGCTCTCGGGGAGAAGACCAATCGCCGTCGGGGTGGCTTGGGCTGCGCGGTCGAGGTCATCGAGACCCTCGTCCTCACGCTCGTCATCTTCTTCGTGATCCAGAACTTCGTGGCGCAGCCGTTCCAG
>Ga0209638_1000809_pt1 | contig 20558 bp, 20 predicted proteins | sample BarGraNGADG00211_FD_184490 | JGI IMG/M metagenome (GOLD analysis project Ga0209638, IMG submission 184490) | Arctic peat soil microbial communities from Barrow, Alaska - Barrow Graham LP Ref core NGADG0002-211 (SPAdes) (version 2) | ecosystem: Environmental > Terrestrial > Soil > Wetlands > Peat...
TCGTCCGCACGGCGGCATCGGCGGTCTACCACCGATTTCTCGGGTGCCCGGTGTAAACAACGTGTATGGGCAGTACAACTAGATCCGCGGAACGGCTCGACGGCACCTGTCCCGTTAGGGGAATACAATGAGCGCGTCGCACGGCCGCCGGTCACGGTCGAGTCGCACGCCCGGGCTGTCAGATCGAGGGGGGCGCATTCCCGTGACCGACGTTCGCACGGGTTCGGACGGGTGGACCCGGCAGATGCTCGATGCGCTGAGGGTCCCCGTCTTCGCCTTGGATTCCCAGTGCCGCTACATCGCGTTCAACGCGGCGCACGCGGACGTCATGCGGTCTGCGTGGGGGGTCGAGATCGCCGTCGGCGCACGCCTGTTCGACTACCTGCCGCCGGGCGAGGCACGTGATGCGGCGATCGAGAACATGGCACGTTCGCTGGCCGGCGAGAACGTCGCGTCGAGCGTGTGGTTCGGCGACGGAGCGAGGCCCCGCAGGCTCTTCTCGCTGGTCCGCAACCCCATCGTGGATGACGGCGCGATCGTCGGCGTGGCAGTGGTGTCCGTCGACGACACCGAGCGCCAGCGTGCGGAGAACGAGCTGCGCGAGAGCGAGGTGCGGTTCCGTGCGGCGTTCGACCAGTCCGCCATCGGCATGGCGCAGGTGGCCCTTGACGGCAGGTGGATGCACGTCAACGACCGCCTGTGCGACATCCTCGGCTACACCCGTGACGAGCTGCTCGCGCTGACGTTCGCGGACATCACGGCCCCCGAGACGATCGACGCCGACCTGGACGCGTTGCGCCGGTTCCAGGCGGGCGAGGCGGACACCTATCGGGTGGAGAAGCGCTACGTCCGCAAGGACGGCTCGCTCGTATGGGTCGACCTCATGTCCTCCGTCGTGCGCGACGAGAACGGCTTACCCGAGTACTTCGTCGACATGATCGAGGACGTCGACGATCGCAAGAAGGCGGAGCAGGCCCTGCGGGCGAGCGAGGAGCGCTACCGCGCGCTCGTCGAGGCGGTGCGGGACATCGTCTTCGTCATCGGCCGCGACGACAGGATCGAGTTCGTGAACGAGGCCGCCGCCGCTTGGCTGCAGGCGCCCCCGCAGGAGCTCATCGGTAAGCGGCGCGTCGACGTCTTCCCGTCCTCGGGCGAATGGAGCCGGCACCAGGCCGAGTCCCTCCGTCGGGTCCTTGAGACCGGCGAGCCGCTCTACGTCGAGCATCCCGCTCGCTTCCCCGGCGGGATGCGCTGGCAAGGCACGTCGCTTGCGCCCCTGCGCGACGGCGACGGGCGGATCGTGGGCGTGCTCGGGATCGGCCGCGACATCACCGAACGCAAGCAGGCCGAGCAGCGGCACCTCGGTGAGCTCGAGCAGCTCGCCCACGCAGACGCCCTCACCGGTTTCCTCAACCGGCGTGGATTCGATCTCCTCTCGGAGCAGGCCGTCGCGCAGGCGGCGCGGGCCGGCCAGGGTGTCGGCGTCATCTACGGGGACATCGACAGGCTCAAGGCGACCAACGACGAGCTCGGCCATGCTGCGGGCGACCAGGTGCTCCGCGACATGGCGACGGTCCTGCGCGTCACGCTCCGATCGGCGGACGTCATAGCGCGCGTGGGAGGGGACGAGTTCGTCGTGCTCGCGGTGGGCGAGGACGAGGGTTCGATCCACCAGCTGGCGGAGAGGCTGCAGGAGGGGATCGCGGTATTCAACTCCGCACGTGATGGCCTGCGCCCGCTCGCGATGAGTTGCGGGGTCTCGTGGCGAGGGCCGGGCGAGGCCCTCAAGGCCGCGCTGCTGGTCGAAGAAGCGGACGCGGCGATGTACCGCGAGAAGGCGCTGCGCGCCACGGGCGGAGTGCGTTAGAGACCGAGCGTCCTGCGCACCTGCGGTGCCAGCGTCGCGCGACGAGCGACGCGATCCCTGTGCTTCGTCGGAGGTACCATCCAAGAGAGATGCATTTCCTTCTTTGGGGGCGCACATGGCCGGACGCGAGGACCATCCGGAAGCGGAGATCGAGACCGAGGCGCGCTACCCGCGCGGCTGGATGGGCAATGCCGGGTTCACGGGCTGGAAGATCACGGTGGCGCTCGCGATGCTGCTGGCTGTGCCTCTAGCGGTCTGGCTGGTCCTCACGCTCCTCTGGCCCCGGTAGGCGGCCGTGTACGAGACCGACTACATCCTGCGCATCATCCAGCAGATGGGCGCGATCCTTCGCCGCATGATGGAAGAGATGCGCGGTGAGAGGCCCGGCCAGGTCTACGACACCTCGCGCGAAGCGCTCCAACTGCTGCTCGGCATCCCACCGACGCTGACCGACTCGCTGACGGCCGAAGGCCTGGTGGCGCTGCTCTCCCCGGGTGGGATGTTCGACCCCGAGCGCGGACGGCTCGCGGCCGAGGTCTTCGTGCGCCGCGCGCAGGCGGGGACACTGCTGGGCGACGAGGCGGGCGTCGCCGTCGACCGCGCGAAGGCGCTGCGTCTGATCTCGCTCACGATCGCGAACGGCAACGACGAGGACGTCGACGAGGCCCGCGCGCTGGCCGAGGAGCTCGGAGCCGTCCAGGAGTCCTGAGCCTCGGCCCGACGGCACCGGTGCGCGGCCTCGGGTAGGATCGTAAAGACAGGCGACCCGGGGCGGAGGCGACGTGCAGGAGTCGGACCACAACCACCCGCCCCGCGAATCGTCCCATGACGGGCTCACCTCCTCCGAGGTCGCGCAGCGTATGGCGAGCGGGCTGACCAACGCCGCCGGCGGGCCCTCGAGCCGGAGTGTCGCGGAGATCCTTCGCTCCAACGTGCTCACGTTCTTCAACGCGCTGCTCGCGGTGCTGGTCGTCGCCATCCTCATCTTCGGCAACGCCCGCGACGCGCTGTTCGGCATCGTGCTGGTGCTGAACATGGCGATCGGCATCTTCCAGGAGCTGCGGGCGAAACGCACCCTCGATCGGCTCTCGGTGCTCTCCGCGCCTCGGGCACGGGTCGTGCGCGACGGGGCGGTCGTCGAACTCGCCGTGGCCGACGTCGTGCTCGACGACATCATCGAACTGCGCAGCGGCGACCAGATCGTCGCGGACGGCGAGGTCCTTTCCTCAGCGGGTCTCGAGGTCGACGAGTCACTGCTGACCGGCGAGTCGCGTCCGGTGACGAAGTCCGGGGGAGATGCGGTCATGTCGGGCGCCTTCTGCGCCGCGGGCGCCGGGCGCATGCGCGCCACGGGCGTCGGCGCGGACTCCTACGCGCGCCGCCTCGCAGCCGAGGCGAAGCGCTTCCGCCGGGTCCCGTCGGAGCTTCGCCGCACCACGACGCGCATCCTGCAGGCGACGACGGCGCTCATGGTGCCGGTCTCCGTCCTGCTGATAGCCACCCGCTGGCCGATGTCGCGCGACCTGCACGTGCTGGTGCCGCAGACCGTCGCCGCGCTCGTCGGGATGATCCCGCAGGGGCTGGTGCTGCTGACTTCTGTGGCGTTCGCGGTGAGCGTGCTCCGGCTCGCCCGGCTCAACGCGCTGATCGAGGAGCTGCCCGCGGTCGAAGTGCTCGCGAGGGTCGACGTCGTGTGCCTCGACAAGACCGGCACGCTGACCGAGGCGCAGTCGGAGGTCGAGTCCCTGGAGATGTTGCCGGGCGCGGACGAGGCCGAGGTGCGCGCCGCGCTCGGCGGACTCGGGCGCGCTGAGGCCGCCGACGGGCGCAACGCCACCGCACGCGCGCTGGCCGAGGAGTACGAGGACCCGGGCTGGGTCGCGACCGGCGTCGTGCCGTTCTCGTCTCGCCGCAAGTGGAGCGCCGCGGAGTTCGGCCCGAGCGGCGTGTGGGCGCTCGGCGCGCCCGATGTGCTGCTCGCAGAGGGCGATCCCGTGCGCCTGCGTGCAGCCGCGGTCGCACGCACGGGCGCGCGTGTGGTATTGCTTGCGAAGACGCCGGCTCTGCCCGGCAGCGGCGCCGACCCGTCGCCGCTCGAACCCGTCGCATTCGTCGTGCTCGGCGAGAAGCTGCGCGGGGACGCGGCGGCCACCCTCGCGTACTTCAGGGAGCAGGGCGTCGCGCTCAAGGTCATCTCCGGCGACTCGCCCGAGACGGTCGGGTCGGTCGCTCGCCGCGCGGGGCTCGAGGTGGCGGGAGGTCCGGTCGACGCGGCGACGCTGCCCTCCGACCCCCAGGAACTCGCGCAGTTCATGGAGGGACACACGGTGTTCGGGCGCGTGCGTCCCGAGCAGAAGCGCGACATGGTAGCGGCGCTGCAATCGCGGGGGCACGTCGTGGCGATGACCGGCGACGGCGTCAACGACGTGCTCGCGCTCAAGACCGCAGACCTGGGCATCGCCATGGGGGGCGGGGCGGGCGCGGCGCGTGCGGTGGCCGGGCTCGTGCTGCTCGACGGGCGCTTCTCGTCGCTGCCGGCGGTCGTGGCCGAGGGGCGCCGCGTGATGTCGAACGTCGAACGCGTCGCCAACCTCTTCGTCACCAAGACGGTCTACGCGGCGCTGCTCGCGATAGGGGCGGGGCTGTTCGCGCTCGACTACCCGCTGCTGCCACGCCACTTCACGCTCGTCGATGCGCTGACGATCGGGACCCCCGGGTTCTTCCTCGCGCTGGCGCCCGCGGCCGCGCGCTACCGGCCGGGCCTGCTGCCCCGCGTGTTGCGCTTCACGGGCGTGTGCGGCGTCGTGGCCGCAGTCGCCACCGCCGGGGCGTATCGGTGGGCGCTCGCGTCGGGAGCGACGGGCGTCGCGGGCGTCGAGCAGGCTCGGACCGTGGCGGTCCTGACGCTGGTGTTCGTCGGGATCTGGGTGCTCGTCGAGCTGTCCCGGCCGCTGAACGCCTGGCGCGCAGCGCTCTCGGGCGCGATGGTCGTCGGGATGGTGGGCGTGATGGCGCTCCCGTTCGTGCGCGACTTCTTCGCGCTGCCGGTGTCACCCGCGGGGGCGACACTGGTCGTCGGCCTGACAACGGTGGCGTCCGCTGTGGCGATAGAGATCGGCCTGCGGCTGGTCGGCTGGCGGAGCACCGCGGACGAGGCGCGCGCTTGACCCTGCCCGCCGCGGGCGGCTAGGATAGCGTGCGCTTTCATGGCCAGGTAGCTCAGTTGGTAGAGCAGGGGACTGAAAATCCCCGTGTCGGCGGTTCAAGTCCGTCTCTGGCCACCACAACATATCGAAGGGTCGGGCCGTCAGGTCCGGCCCTTTTCGTGCTCTGAACTGGGGATTTGTCAGTGCCTCTACTCCGGCTGCGGCTTCGTAACGCGCCAACGGAGTTGTCGCTGTTGCTCTACCAACTGAGCCCGAAATGGGGGGTCACGGAAGATATGCGATACAACGGAGTTCGCGCCTGGCAGGGGTCCAACTCCGTCTCCGGCTACTATCGACATGACGAAGCCCCAGTCTCAGGATCGGGGCTTGGAGTTGGAGTTGCCCCGTTTCCGTTGACACCTGGAAACTAGGACGCGGCAGACATCCCGCCCGCCCAGACGCTGCCAACGCGGATGCACCTCCGCCTTCCGGAAAGGGTACAAGGTACTGGGGCTCGCCGCCGCGGGTGGAACGCGGCACGCGAGCGACGCCGGGGACCGGAAGGCGGGACTTCTTGGACGCGAATGCGAGTGGCACGGGCCGGCGACCCGGGCGCGGATGGCCCGGCGGTCCGGCAAGATCCGCCATGCGCATCGTGCTCGTCTACGCTGTCGTCGCGGGCGCATGGATCTGGGCTTCGGACTTTCTCTCTCGGGCCATGACTGTCAACCCGAATCTGTTGACGTTCGTCGCGATCGCCAAGGGCACGCTCTTCGTCGTCGTGACGTCGGCGCTGTTGTTCGTCCAGATCCGGGGTGGTCTTGCCCATCTCCAGGCGTCCGGGGACCAGCTTCGAGAGAGCGAGCAACGATTCCGGCGCGTCATCGAGCTTTCCCCGGTGCCGATGACCATGAACGACGCCGACGGGAGCGTCACCCTGACGAACGGCGCGTTCGTCAGGGCGCTCGGCTACACGCGGGACGACATCCCCACGGTCTCCGAGTGGTGGTCAAAGGCCTACCCGGACCCCGTGTATCGACGGCGGATCGCGGAGGAGTGGGAGCGCGAAGCGGAGCGGAGCGCGCACGCTGGCGATGCGTTCGATCCGTTGGAGGTACGGGTCCGCTGCAAGGACGGGACCGAGCTGATCATGCTTCTGAGCTCGGCCTCGCTCGGTGCCGCGTCCTCGGAGCAGGTGGTCGCGTTCTACGACATCACGGAGCGTGAGCAGGCTCAACAGGCGGTTCTGCGGACCAGCGAGCGCTTGGAGCAGGTCCTGAAGAGCGTCATCGCGCTGATCGGCAAGGTCATCGAAGCTCGCGATCCCTACACACAGGGTCACGAGGAGGGGGTCGCGCGGATCAGCCGGCTGATCGCCGAGGAGATGGGCCTGCCGGCAGACGAGGTGGACGGGATCGAGGTCGCGGCGCTCGTGCATGACGTCGGCAAGATCGGCGTCCCTGCCGAGATACTGACCAAGCCCGGCGAGCTGGGCGCTGCCGAGTTCGCACTCATCCAGGAACATTCGCAGCGGGGGTACGACATCCTCAGAGAAGTCGACTTCGATTGGCCTGTCGCCGACATCGTGCTGCAGCATCATGAGCGGATGGATGGCTCGGGCTACCCGGCAGGCCTTTCGGGCGACGATGTCTCGATGGGTGCGCGGATCCTGATGGTGGCAGATGTCGTCGAAGCGATGGCGGCACACCGGCCCTACCGTGCGGCCCTCGGCCTCGACGCGGCGATGGGCGAGATCACGGAGCATCCGGAGAAGTACGATCCGCAGGTCATCTCGGCGTGCGTGCGACTCCACGAGGCGGGTCGGATCGAGGTGTAGTGCCGAGGTGGGGGAGACCGTGCGACTCACCGCCGCCGGTCTGCCTCCCCGGACCTACGGTCCTCTACTCCCTGGGGAGCACGCCGCGCGACGCGATTGCGTGTATCCTCGATGAACTGATGGCTACGTGGTGTCTTAGACCCACGGGAGGAGTTGGAATGGCTACGCAACGACAGGCTCGATTTGCGACGATCGCCTTCGTGGCGGTGCTCGCGCTGGCGGTGACCCTGCTTGCGGGGTGCGGCAAGACGGCCGGCACCACCAGCACGCCGGTCCCGAAGGCCGGGACCGCTTTGGGCAGTCTCGCGATCGCGAAGTCCTCGATGACCACGACGGCTCCGGACGCGAAGCTGCTGGTGGTCCAGACCGCTGAGGCGGCGACGCCCACGTCCACACCGGTCTGGGGCTATCTCTTCGGTTCTCCCGCGAACGACAAGATCTGGGTCGTCTACGTGGCGAATGGAGTGTCCATGGGCGCGCAGGAGTACGGCACCGCCGGCCTGAGCAAGACCGAGTGGGCCGCGGTCCCCGGCACCGACGGGTGGACGGTCGACAGCGATACCGCCTACACCAAGGCCCTTGCGGCAAGCGGCGCCAAGGGCGCCCCGGCCGCGTACATGATGGGCCTCCTGACGTTCAAGCCCACGAGTGACACCTCCACGGTCCAGCCGTTCGTGTGGAGCGTGCAGTTCGATCCGGGCGCGAGCGGCGCGACGACGAGCAGCATCAACGTGGACGCGAAGACCGGCGTGGCAACGCTCGCCGAGTAGCGCGTTCCGCGTGTCATGCAACGTGTGAGGAGCCGCCGGTGGGCGGCTCCTCTGCATGTCCGGTTCGGCGTGAGGCTCTCGCGGTGCGTGAGCTAGACTGATTGGGCGCACGAGGCGGACGGCTTCTCGGCGCGGGAGTCGAGGCGACCGATCGGTAGCGCATGATCCTTCTCGACCTGATGCACAACGTCACCTCTACCGGCCGTCGCTCGGGCTCGCAGCCGCCATCGAGGAGGTCCGGAGTCATCCGGACAAGTACGATCACGACGTGGTCGAGGCATGCACGGCGTTGCACGACGCCGGCTTGATCGCTCTCTAGGTACGGCAGCTTGTGATAGGGGAGCTTCTCGCGTCCGGGAAGGGAGGGCAATGCTGGTTGTACGCAGTCTCGCTGTCGCTGCGGTCGCGATCCAGGCCATGCTGCTGGGCGGGGTGTTGGGGGTGCGTTCCTCGATCCGCTCGCGGTTCATGCGCGTCGGGATGCTCCTGAGTTCCATCGCGACGTTCGCCGCCGCCGCCGCGGTCCTTGCCAGCCTGCTCGCCACCGGCACCTACGCGATCCCCGAGTACGTCATGGCCGCCCTCGACTGCGGTCTGGCGGCTGCGGAGCTCGCGGGGATCTGGCTCTTCGTGCTCTACATCAACAACCAGCAGCGACGCGACGGTTCGCACCAGGAGGTCGTCGACCTCCTCCGCGAGCATCGCGACGACGTCCAGCGCGCCCGCGAGTCCTACCTGCGAGCGTTCGACGACTTTCCTGCGCTCATCTGGCGTGCGGACACGTCCGCGCATCGCAGCTACTTCAACAGGGCGTGGCTCGGGTTCCGCGGCCGCACGATCGAGGAGGAGCGGGGCGACGGATGGACGCAGGGAGTCCATCCTGACGACCTCGACGGGTGTATGAGCTCTTGGCTCGACGCGTTCGAGAAGCGCGAGGCCTTCGACACGGAGTACCGGCTGAGGAACGCCGCCGGGGAGTACCGCTGGATCGCGGAGCACGGCCGCCCGTTCTCGGAGGAGAACGGCACGTTCCTCGGCTACGTCGCCTCGTGCTCCGACGTCACGGAGGCGAAGGAGCAGGCCGAGCGGCTGGCGTATCTGGCCGACCACGACTCGTTGACGGGACTCGCGAACCGCCGCGCGTTGCAGATGGCGCTGGACCGCGCGTTCGCGCGCGCGCAGAGGGACGTGCCGAGCATCCTGCTCGTCATCGACGTCGACCACTTCAAGGCGATCAACGACCGGATGGGGCACCGGGCCGGCGACACCGTGCTCGTCTCCGTCGCGCGCCTCCTCACGGAAGGGACGTGGGCTGCCGACGTGGTCGCGCGTCTGGGTGGTGACGAGTTCGCCGTCCTGCTCGAGATGACCGAGATCGAGGGCGCGGTGGTGATCGCGCAGCGGCTGGTGGACGAGACCCGGTCGCGCCTCGAGGAGACCGGCCTCAGCATCGGCGTCGCATCGCTCGCCGGTGCGGACGATGTCACCGAGGTGATGCGCCGGGCGGACGAGTCGATGAGCGATGCCAAGGACGGCGGGGGTAGCAGGGTGGTCGTCGACATCCGGGCCGCCCGGCACGACGCGTAGCGCCGGTCCACTCGAGCGGTCTCATCGGGCTGCCACCCGTTGGCGCTACTCGATCTGTGCGTGCGACCCGTCGCAGTAGGGCGGGTTGCCGGTGAGCCCGCAGTTGCAGATCGACACCGACTTCGTCGAGTCGATCGTGAACTCGAGCGGCGTGATCCCGCTGCCCTCGTGCGATCCGTCGCAGAACGGCGGTGTGTTCGTCTTGCCGCAGCGGCACCAGCTGTACGTGCCGGCAGCCAACTCGGTGACGAGCGGGTGTGATGACGCCTCGTCGTGTACGAACCTCATGGGACGACCTCCTCGCGAGTGGAGCCTGATACAGGTAGAGGTACCCATGCGGCGGCGGGCCCGAAACGCGGACCCGCTGCAGCGCGCTACACTCGTTGTCGGGAGTTCACCACCGAGGAGGGCGCCGGGATGCCGAGGGTGCTGGTCGTCGACGATGCGGCGAACATCCGCGAGCTCGTGAGCCTCTACTTCACGGCGCAGCCGCTCGGGACCGCAACGTCGGATGCCGCCACCGCTCCCGCCGGCGGCAGCGCTGCGATCTCGGGAGCGGGGCCTTCGGCCTCAAAGCTGGTCGGGATGAAGAGGCAGCTCGACGCGATGCAGAAGGAGATCGACTCGCTCAGCTTTCCGAGCGATGACGACTTCTCCGACGCCGCCAACGCCGTCTACTAGGCGGCGCCACCCGCGGCGATCGCATGAGACACGGACCGCCCCCAAAGACGGTCCGTGTCCGTGCACGGGGGTATGATTCCTTCGGGCCGGTTTCTGCCGGTCCATGACGCGCACGCTCCAGGGGGAGGTCTTCGAATGCGCAATGCGTATGCGATCGGTCTTGACGTCGGCGGCACCCGCATCGCGGCCGGCCTCGTCGAGCGAAAGGGTCGCATCGTGCGCGAGGTCAAGCTGTCGACACCCAAGGGCTCGGGCCCGTTCGCCATCGTCGACGCCATCGTTGATGCCGTCAGCGAGATCACGAGCGGCCTGCACCCGTCCGAGATCGCGGGCGTCGGCATCGGTCTTCCCGCGCAGATCGACTTCACCCGGCAGTCCGTCGAATTCTGCACGAACCTTCCGCTCGCCGGCATCGACATGCGCGGCCTGGTCATGTCCCGGCTCAAGTATCCGGTCACTATCGACAACGACGGCAACACGGCCGCGCTGGGGGAGTCGCGCTACGGCGCGGCGAAGGGCATCAAGGACTTCGTCATGATCACGCTCGGCACCGGCGTCGGCGGCGGCGTGTTCATCGGCGGGAAGCTGCACCGCGGCTCCCGCGGGTTCGCCGGGGAGATCGGCCACATGGTGATCGTCGTCGACGGGCCCGAGTGCCCCTGCGGCGGGCACGGCCATCTCGAGTCGTTCGCCGCGCGTCCCGCGATCATCCGCGAGGCGCGTGCGGCCGCTGAGACCTACCGGGGCTCGAGCATGACGCGCCTCGCCGGCGGTGACGCCGATGGCATCACGGCGGAGATCGTCATCGAGGCGGCGAACGCGGGCGACAAGGCCGCCGTCGAAGTGATGTCGCACGTGGGCGACATGCTCGGTGAGGGGCTCGTCGGCCTCGTCAACGTGCTCAACCCGCAGGCCATCATCGTCGGCGGCGGCATCGGGGAGAGCTGTCCGATGGTGAGCGAGCGTGCCGCCGGGCGGATCGCCGCCGAGGCGCTCGCGGGGCGCCGCGACGTTCGCGTGCTGATCGCCCAGCTGGGGAACGATGCAGGTGTTGCGGGCGCGGCCGCGCTCGCGTTCGACGACCACGATTCCCGGGAGGGCATCCACTGATGGCATCCAAGGTCTACTTCGCTCCGGTCCGTTCGATCAAGAAGCGCTCGATGGTCGCGCGCATCGCGACTCTACTGGAGCGGGCGGGCCTCAAGGACGCGATCGCCGAGGGCGACCTGGTCGCCGTGAAGCTGCACTTCGGAGAGAAGGGCAACACCGGGTTCGTCCACCCGGTCTTCGTGCGCGAGACCGTGACGCGGATCAAGCAGCACGGCGGCAAGCCGTTCCTGACGGACGCGAACACCCTGTACAGCGGCATGCGCGCGAACGCGGTCGACCACCTGCAGTGCGCGATCCAGAACGGCTTCTCCTACGCCACGGTGGATGCGCCGATCGTCATCGCCGACGGCATCGACGGCCGCGATGCCGTGGATGTCCGCATCGACGGAGGCTACTTCGAGACGGTCCGCATCGGCGCCGCTGCCGTGCACGCCGACGCGATGGTCGTGGTCACTCACGTGAAGGGCCACGAGGCGACCGGGTTCGGCGGTGCGCTGAAGAACGTCGGGATGGGGCTCGGGTGCCGTTCCGCCAAGCAGAGGATGCACGCGGACTTCAAGCCGGAGGCCGTCGCCGAGAAGTGCACCGCGTGTTCGCGCTGCGTGCGCTGGTGTCCGGTGCAGGCCATCGTCATCGGCCCCGATCGGGTCGCCCAGATCGACCACGCGACATGCTACGGGTGCGGCGAGTGCGTCGCCGCGTGCCCCTACGGCGCGATCGGGGTCCAGTGGAAGACGACGGCGAAGTCGCTTCAGGAGAAGATCGTCGAGCACGCGAAGGGCGCCTTGGACGGCAAGGACGGGAAGGTCGTATACCTGTCGTTCGTGACCGCCGTCTCTCCGGACTGCGACTGCTGGAACTTCAGCGACGCGCCGATCGTCGGCGACATCGGGGTCCTCGCCTCGACCGACATCGTCGCCATCGACCGCGCGGCGTACGACCTCGTCACGCAAGCGGTCGGATTGCCCGGATCGCGTGGCGAGGGGATGGACGCAGGGGAGGACAAGTTCACCACGGTGACCGGTGTCGACGGCACAATCGCGATCGACTACGCGGAGAAGATCGGGCTGGGAACGACAGAGTACGAGCTGGTCGTCATCGAGTAGCAGGGGAATCGACCGAAGGGGTGCGGAATGGACTACGGAGCGATCCTCAAGAAGAGCTGGGACACCGTCTGGCGCCACAAGATCCTGTGGTTGTTCGGCCTGTTCGCGGGGGCCGGAAGCGCGGTCAACTTCAACTACAACTACGGCTCGGGGAGCGGGAGCACCGGGAGCTCGACCGGAGTGTCCTCGACGGCCCAAGCCGGCTGGCTGGCCTTCCAGCGGTTCCTCGAGCAGAACCTGGGCGTCATCATCGTCGCCTTCATCGCCCTGTTCCTGTTCGGGCTCCTCTTCTGGATCATCTCGGTGGCCGCTCGCGGAGGACTCATCCATCTGGCGAACGAGGCTGAGACCGGTCGCGAGGTCAGGGCCGGTGACGGCTGGAGCACGGGCTTCCACAAATGGGGGCGCGTCTTCGGCATCGAGTTCCTGGTGGCGTTGCCGGCCTTGCTGCTCGCTTTCGTGGTCGCTGCGGTCTTGGGCGTCGCGGCCGTCGCGGCCCTGCGCAGCGGGGGTACGCAGGAGGCCTTCGGCAGGGCGCTGGCCGGCCTCGCATGCGGCGGGATCTGCTTCGTCGTGGTCTTCGGGATCATGGTGGCCGTCATCAGCGTGGTCCTGGGCATGGTCGCGCAGGTCGCGCTTCGCTACGCTGTCCTGCAGGACCTGCGCGTGATGGACTCCCTGAAGCAAGGCTGGCGGGACCTGTGGGGCCGTCGCGGGGTCTTCACCATGGCACTGATCCAGTTCGGGGTCGGGATCGCCTACGGGATCGCGGTCGGGATCGTGGCCGTGATACTCGTGGTTCCCGCTGTGATCGCCTTCATAGCCGGCGGCTGGCTCGTCGGGTCGGTCATGATCGCGCTGGCGGTCCTGGTGCTCATCCTGCCCTCGTCCGTGTACTCGGCCTTCTATCACACCGTGTGGACGCTGTTCTTCCGCCGCATGACGGGCATGGAGCCGACGCCGGTCGCGGCCTATCCGGCGCCCTATCCGCCCGCGCCTCCGTACGCGCCCGCTCCGCCCGCGCCTCCGGCTCCGCCGTACGCGCCCGCACCGCCCGCATCGCCCGCGCAGTCGGTCGAGCCCGTCGTGACCGTGGATCCGGCTCAGCCGGTCGAGCCCGTGGTGCCGGCCGAGCCTGCGCCGCCGGTCGCTCCGACGGAGCCACCGGCCGGGACCGATGCCTGACGGCCGCCTGGTCGTCTGCGCGACGCCGATCGGCAACCTCGGGGACGTGACGCTGCGCGTCCTCGAGACGCTGCGTGCCGCCGACATGGTGGAGGCCGAAGACACGCGGGTGACGCGCAAACTGTTCGGGCGCTACGAGATCAGGACGCCTCTGGAGTCGTACCACGCCAAGAACCTCGAGCGTCGCACCCCCGAGGTCGTGGCACGGGTCGCTTCCGGACAGGTCGTCGCGCTGGTGAGCGACGCCGGCACGCCGGGCGTCTCCGATCCCGGGGCGCATCTCGTGGATGCCTGCCTTGCAGCCGGGCTCACCGTGGAGGTGCTGCCGGGCGCGAGCGCCATCCTCGCGGCGCTCGTCGCGAGCGGTCTTCCGACGCACGCCTTCTACTTCGGCGGCTTCCTGCCGCGGAAGGCGGGCGAGCGCCGTCGGGCGCTGGAATCGCTGTCTGCGCTCGACGCGACGCTCGTGTTCTGCGAGTCGCCGCGCCGCACCGCGGCGACCTTGGCGACACTCGCCGAGGTCTTCCCCGGGCGCGCCGCGGTCGTCGCTCGCGAACTGACGAAGCTCTACGAGGAAGTCGCGCGCGGAGAGGTGGGAGAGCTATCGGCCGCGTTCGCCGAGCGCGAACTCAAAGGCGAGGTCGTGCTCCTCGTCGGTCCGCCCGCACGCGGGACCTCACAGGCGACGGCGGATCCTGACGACGTGCGCGCGAAGGTGGAAGCGGCGGTCGCGGGCGGCGCGAGCCGCAAGGACGCGGTGCGCGAGGTTGCGGCACTGACAGGCCTGCCCCGCAACGAGGTCTACCGCATCGCGCTGGAAGGCCCCGGGGCGTGAGCCGGGGATCCGGCTGTGGAATCCCGCCGCGCGGCTAGCTGCGTTTGACCGTCGCGATGCAGTCCGCGCATACGGCGCGGTCCTTGACGGTGACCATCTCGCCCTCGGCGCCACAGATGGCGCACGATTCGCGGTAGCGCTCGATGACGATGCTCGAGCCGTCGAGCCGCATCGAGAGCGGGTCGTGCACGTTGATCCCGAGCGTGCGCCGCAGTTCGACCGGGATGACGATCCGCCCCAGCGCGTCGATGCGTCGCACGATGCCTGTGTCGCCCATGACACACACCCTTCGTTCGACCCGATGCCCTCGTTGGTAGAATAGCCCGTAGCGACACCCATCGGTGACCGCCGCGCGCCCATTTCTTACCTTCCCGCAGAGAGAGTGGCCAAACCCTATGGAACGTCCTCCCTTCTACCTGACCACCCCCATCTACTACGTGAACTCGGTCCCGCACCTCGGTACCGCCTACACGACCATCGCCGCCGACGCGCTGTGCCGCTGGCGGCGCATGACCGGGTATGACGTGCACTTCCTCACCGGTCTCGACGAGCACGGGCAGAAGGTCGCGCAGGCCGCTGAGCAGAACGGCATGGACCCGCAGTCGTGGGTCGACACCATCGCGCCGAAGTTCATCGAGGCGTGGAAGATGCTCGACATCAGCAACGACGACTTCATCCGCACCACCGAGCCCCGTCACGAGCGCGGCGCGCAGGCGTTCATCCAGGCGCTCAAGGACAGCGGTGACCTGTACCAGGGGCACTACGAGGGCTGGTACTGCCTGCCGGACGAGACCTTCTACACCGCCGACCAACTCGCGGAGGGGAAGTGCTGTCCGCAGTGTGGCCGCGAGGTCCAGTTCATCCAGGAGGACAACTGGTTCTTCCGCCTCTCCGCCTATGAGACGTGGTTGCTGGACTACTACGACGCGCATCCCGAGTTCATCCAGCCCGAGACCCGCCGCAACGAGGTCATCTCCTTCGTGACCGGAGGCCTCAAGGACCTCTCCGTGAGCCGCACCACGTTCACGTGGGGGATCCCGCTGCCCTTCGATCCCGAGCACGTCATGTACGTGTGGTTCGACGCGCTCATCAACTACATCACGGCGATCGGCTACGGCGCGGACGGCACCCCCTCGTTCTCGGGCCCGCTGGCGCACTACTGGCCCGCGCAATACCACTTCGTGGGCAAGGACATCATCCGGTTCCACTGCACCATCTGGCCGGCGATGCTGATGGCCGCCGGCGTGCCGCTGCCCGAGCGCGTGTTCGCTCACGGGTTCCTGCTGACCAAGGGCGAGAAGATGTCGAAGTCGAAGGGCAATGCGGTGACGCCCGCGTCGCTCGTGGAGCGTTTCGGCGTCGACGCCTATCGCTACTACTTCCTGCGCGACGTGCCGTTCGGCGTCGACGGGTCGATCTCGGTCGAGTCGATGGTCCAGCACTACAACGCGGACCTCGCCAACGACTGGGGCAACCTCGTCTCGCGCCTGTTCAACATGACCGAGAAGTACTGCGACGGCATCGTGCCGCAGGGCGCGGAGCCGACTTCCGACGACGAGGACCTGGTGCACATCGCCCGGGAGTTGCCGGCTGTCATGGAGGGGCGGATGGTCGCGCTCGACTACGCGGGCGCGCTCGAGGCCGCATGGGAGCTCATCAAGCGCACCAACCGCTACATCGAGGACTCCGCACCATGGAACCTCGCGAAGGCCGAGGAGACGCGCCCGCGCCTGGACGCCGTGCTCTACAACGCGCTGGAGGCGGTCCGCATAGTCGCTCTCATCACCGCCCCGGTACTGCCGAACACCTCGCGCGAGGTGTGGAAGAGGCTCGGCCTTGGCGACCCGAACGAGGTCACGGACGCCCTCGTCGCCGGCGCGTGGGGCGGGCTGCCGGTCGGTTCGCGCGTGGAGAAGGGCAAGTCGCTCTTCCCCCGCATCTACGAGGACGCCGAGTAGGGGAATGCCTGAGGCCCGCGACCGCATACCCACGTTCCCGGGGTCGGGCAAGACCGTCGTCCTGCCACGGCTCGGCGCGCCCACGGCCGACACCCACGCGCACCTCGACATGCTCGCTGACCCCGGAGGCGCCCTCGCGCGCGCCGCACGCGCAGGCGTGAGCCTGGTGTGCACGATCGTCGATCTCACCGAGGAGCCCGAGGTCACGTTCGACGGGCTCGCCGGGTGGCTGGCTAAGGCCGGCGGGATCCTCGGCGCCTCCGAGGGCGACACAGCCGGCGCCGAGGATCCCGCCGGCCTTGTCCCCCCGGATGTCCGGCTCATCTTGGGGGTGCACCCTCACAACGCCTCCGGCTACGACGAGGCGGCACACGCGTCCCTGCGCGCCGCGGCCCTGGCGCCGCACTCCGCGCCCGTCGTCGGGCTCGGCGAGCTCGGGCTCGACTTCCACTACGACCACTCGCCTCGCGACGCGCAGCGTGACGCGTTCCGACGGCAGCTGTCGCTCGCCCACGAGCTGGGCCTGCCGGTGACGGTGCACCTGCGCGACGGCCACGACGAGGGCCTGGCGATCCTGCAGGAGTGCGGCGTACCGCAGGCTGGCTGCATCATCCACTGCTTCACCGAAGGGCCGCGGACGGCCGAGCGCTTCCTTGCGCTGTCCGATGCCGTCTACATCTCGCTCGCCGGGCCGGTGACCTTCTCGAAAGCCCAACAGATCCGCGACGCGCTGCAGGTCGTGCCGCTCGACCGGATGCTGCTGGAGACCGACAGCCCGTTCCTGGCGCCCGCCCCCTACCGCGGGGAGCCCAACGAGCCGGCCTTCACGGTGCTCAACGCCGCACGGATCGCGGAAGTGCTCAGCCTGGACACGGCCACCGTCGCGTCGCGCTGCCTCGACAACGCCCGCCGCGTGTTCGCATCCGGGGAGGCCCGACCGTGAGCGCGCGTGCGCCGCGCATCCTGGGGATCGCCGGAAGCCCACGCCGCCACGGCAACAGCGACCACCTGCTCGACGCATGCCTCGCCGGTGCTCGGGCGGCGGGCGCGGAGACCGATGTGCTCGTCGTCTCCGCAGCCGGCATCGCGCCGTGCCGCGGTTGCAATCTGTGCTCGCGCGACGGTCACTGTGTGGTCCGGGACGGCATGCAGGACGTCTACCCGCGCCTCGACGCCGCCGACGCCATCGTCGTCGCGAGTCCGGTCTTCTTCGCGACCGTCCCGGCCGTCCTAAAGGCCCTGTACGACCGCTGCCAGCCCTATTGGGCGCGCAGGTACGTCCTCGGCCAGCCGATCGAGCACAGGCGCCCTGGAGCGCTGCTCCTGGCGGGTGGCGGTGGCGATCCCTACGGTCACGAGTGTGCCGCCACGACGACGCGCAGCGTGTTCGCCGTCCTCGGCCTCGACTACACCGCAGAGCTGGCGATCCGAGCGGACCTGCCCTCCGACACGAGCGGTCAGCCCGAGGCTTTGGATCGCGCCGGTGAGATCGGCGAGGGCCTCGCACGCGACGCTGCGGGGCGTGTCGGAAGCCTCTGATGCGCTCCTTGCTCGCTCGCTCGGCAGGTGTCTTCCGTGGCGACCTGCGCGTTTGCGAGGGGCCTGCCGCTGCGCTACGATATGCCTCCATCTCGTTGCCGTTTCGTTGACTTGAAGCTAGGGGATCAGTTTGAGACTGCCGGTCGGCCCGGCACGTTTCCTGAAGACCCAGCACCACATCGCAGCCTTCTTCGCAGCCGTTCTGGGACTTTCGCTCGTTACCGGATTCGTATGGGCCCAAAAGAGCGTCACGCTCGTCGTCGACGGTTCCTCCAGGACCGTCGTGACCGAGCGTACCGACGTCGCCTCAGTGCTTGCTGAGGCGGGCGTGAACGTCTCCCCGCGTGATCTCGTCAGCCCCGTCGCCTCCGATCCGGTCGAGGACGGAGCCGTCGTCATCGTCCGCCACGTCGCGCACGTCACACTCGTCCACAACGGCGAGCCCATCTCGCTGGAGGTCGTCGGTCGTACCGTCGCCGACGCTCTGATCATCGCGGGACTCGATCCGACCGGAGGGATCTCCACCAAGCCCGCGGTCGACGCTGCGCTCGTGGACGGCATGACCATCACCGCCGAGGACGTCTTCCTCCGAGTCGATGAGGAGGAGTTCACCGTCCCCTACGGCTCGGTCGTCATCGGCGACCCGGGCCTTCCGCTCAACAAGAAGGTCGTGACGACCAAAGGCGCGCGCGGCTCCGCCGTGCGGGTGTGGCAGGTCCTCGTCACCGGCGGCGTCGAGGGCACCCGGACACTCGCAGCGGACACGGTGCTGACGCCAGCGGTCGACGAGGTCGTCCGGGTCGGCACCAGGCACGCCTTCCGCCAAGTGATCCCGGCGAAGGGTGCGTCGGGTCACGTCCGTACCCGGAGCACCACCGTGCCCGCCGGCGGGGCCCCCTCGACCCCTCCGATCACAGGGCGCGTGCTCAAGGTCGAAGCCACCGCGTACACCCCGTACGCGTGCGGTGTGGACGCGAACTGGATCGCCTGGCGCCGCCGGCTCTACCACGCTCCCGCCGGTTGGGGCATCGTCGCGGTCGATCGCGCGGTCATCCCGCTGGGGACGCGGCTGTTCGTCGAGGGCTACGGGTACGCGGTGGCGGGCGACACCGGCAGCGCCATCAATGGCCTGAAGATCGACGTGTGCTTCTGGGGCTCCTCGCTGAGCGCGCCCACCGGGCACGCCTCGGCCGCGCAGGAGCAGGCGGCCCGCACCCTCGCCAACCAGTGGGGCCGCAAGCGCGGCCTGCGCGTCACCATCCTCGGCGACTGACGGTGCCCGTTTCCGCGCTCGCCTCGCCTTCCGCGACGAGGGCGGTGCTCGAGGCGCACGGTCTTTCGCTCAAGAAGTCGCTGGGCCAGCACTTCCTCGTCGACGACAACATCGTGCGCAAGATCATCGAGCTGGCCGCGATGGAGCGGGACGAGGCGGTCCTCGAGATCGGACCCGGCATCGGGGCGCTCACGGTCGCACTGTGCGCCGCAGCCGGGCATGTGGTGGCCGTCGAGCGCGACGCCGACCTGCTCCCCGTGCTGACCGACGTGGCCGCCGGGTGCGGCAACCTCACGCTCGTGCGGGCCGATGCGGTGACCGTTCCCATCGCCGAGCTGGCCGCTCCGTTCGGGCCGCCCACCTCCCTTGTGGCGAACCTCCCCTACGGCGTCGCGGCGACGGTGGTGCTGCGCTTCTTCCAGGAGATCCCCTCGCTGCGCAGCGCGACCGTCATGGTCCAGTCCGAGGTGGCCGCGCGCATGGCAGCCGAGCCGGGTCGCAAGGACTACGGAGCGTATACGGTGAAGCTCAGAATGCATGCGCGGGCGGCCGGCAGCTTCAAGGTCGCGCCCGGCTGCTTCATGCCTCCGCCCCACGTCGACTCGACCGTGCTTCGTCTCGAGCGGGTCGTCCGCGAGGAGCCCGAGGAGCTGCGCCTCCTCGCGGAGCGCCTCGCCGAGGCCGCGTTCGCGCAGAGGCGCAAGACGCTTCGCAACTCCGTGCTGGCCACGACGGGCTGGTCGGGAACGGCGTTCGACACCGCCCTGGCACAGGCCGGCATCGACGGCCGACGCCGGGCGGAGACCCTGAGCGTCGACGAGTTCATCGAACTGGCAACGGCCGCCGCCTCCGGAGGCCTCCGCGGTTGAAAAAAGTGCCTCTGACCTGTATAATCTCGGGAATCTGTACCGGTAGGAGGATGCTTGATGGAATCAATGAATCAGATGGAGGTCGTCGGCCGCATCCGTGCCGACCTCATGTCGCTCACCGGCACCCGTATGCGCCTGCGCGCGAACATGGGCCGCTCCAAGATCGTAGAGCGTGAGGGTGTCCTCGAGGAGACCCATCCCAGCCTCTTCGTGGTCAAGGTCGAAGAGAAGCGGGAACGCACCGCGCGCGTGTCCTACTCCTACGTCGACGTTCTGACCGGGACGGTCGAGCTCACGCATCCCGACAGCGGGGACAGTGTGTTCCCTTGGCTCAACTGATCCACGTACGCACCGCGTGATGTCGCGACGGGCGCGGCGCCCCAGCAGAGATGCGGGCGCCGCGTCCGCTTCATTTCGGAGAGGGGGACCGGCTGATGAAGCTCAGCGCTCCGGCGAAGCTCAACCTGTACCTTGCGGTCGGCACGACACGTCCGGATGGCTACCACGCCGTCACGACCGTGCTCGTCGCGCTCGACCTCGGGGACGAGGTCACGGTCGAGCCGGCCGCGGCGCTGTCGCTCGTGTGCGAGCCCCCCGTCGGTGTTCCCGATGAGCTGAACCTCGCCTGGAAGGCGGCCCTCGCGATGGGCGAGGCCTTCGGGCGCCCGGCCGACTTCGCGATCCGCATCACCAAGAACGTGCCCGCGGGGGCGGGTCTCGGTGGGGGCAGCGCGGACGCGGCCGCTGTGATCGCCTCCGTGGCGTCGGCCTGGGGAGTACCCGCCGGCGACGCGC
>Ga0209638_1000811_pt1 | contig 20547 bp, 18 predicted proteins | sample BarGraNGADG00211_FD_184490 | JGI IMG/M metagenome (GOLD analysis project Ga0209638, IMG submission 184490) | Arctic peat soil microbial communities from Barrow, Alaska - Barrow Graham LP Ref core NGADG0002-211 (SPAdes) (version 2) | ecosystem: Environmental > Terrestrial > Soil > Wetlands > Peat...
GGTCACGGAACGTAGTATGCCCGCTCGCTCCCCCGGCAACCGAGCCGGCCGCTAGGCTGCTTCCCGAGATGGTGGCGAACGGTTCGAATCCGGCCCAGCGCCTGGCCGAGCGTACGCTCGAGCTGGTAAACGTCCGCTCCCCCAGCGGGTCGGAACAGGCGCTGGCCGAGCGCGTGGCCTCGCTCCTGGCGGGCGGGCTCGAGCTCGTGCACGGCGACGGAGAGTCGGTATACGCGCGCGTTCCGCGGAGCGGGCGCCCGCTGGTCGTCTTCGCCGGGCACCTCGACACGGTTCCGGTGCAGGAGAACCTTCCCGGCCAGATCGACGGGGACGCGGTGACCGGTTGCGGCTCGAGCGACATGAAGTCGGGCCTGGCGGTGATGGTCGAGCTGGCCCGCTGGATCGCCGCTGAAGAGCCGGAGCTGGAGGTCGATCCTGGCTTCCTCTTCTTCCCGCGCGAGGAGCTTCCGCTGGAGCAGAGCTCTCTACCGGGATTGTTTGCCGCTTTGCCGGAGCTGGACGAGGCGGCGCTGGTGATCGTGATGGAGCCGACCGACAACGAGATCCAGGCCGGCTGCCTGGGCAACCTGTACGCGAACGCCGTCTTCCGCGGCGAAAGCGCACACTCGGCGCGTCCCTGGCTGGGCACGAACGCAATCAGCGTGGCAATCGAAGGGCTGAAGCCGCTCTTCGAAGCCGAGCCGCTCGTGCTCGAACAGGGCGGCCTGGCCTTCACCGAGGTGTTGAGCGTGACCGGCATCGAGGCGGGGATCGCGGCGAACGTGATTCCCGACCTGTGCGTGGCGCGCGTCAACTACCGCTATTCGCCGCTGCGCACGCCGGCCGAAGCCGAGGCTCGCCTGCGCGAGCTGCTCGCCGGCGCGGGCGAGCTCGAGCTGACGAGTAACTCACCTCCGGCGCACGTTCCCGCCTCCTCGGCGCTGCTCGAGCGGCTGCGCCGAATCGGCGATCTGGCGCTCGAGCCCAAGCAGGCGTGGACGCCGGTGGCGGAGTTCGCGGCTCGGGGGCTGGACGCCGTCAACTTCGGCCCGGGCGCGCCGGGCTTCGCCCATCGAGCCGACGAGCGCGTCGAGGTGCGGCAAATCGAGCGCTCGTTCGCAGTCCTTCGTAGCTTTCTCTCCAAGGAGATCTGATGCGTTTCACTCCCATACTCGACGAATTCGGTACCTATCCCTTCGTTCGCCTCGACGAGGCCAGGCGCGAGACTGCGGCCCGCGGCATCCAGGTGATCGACTTCGGCATGGGCGACCCGAACGAAGCAACCGAGGCCTTTATCCGTGACGCGGTAGCCGCCAGCCTGCCCGAGCGCTGCAAGTATCCGCGGGCAATCGGGCTGCTCGAGCTGAGGCGCGCGATCGCCGAATGGTGCGACAAGCGCTACGGAGTTCCGGTCGACTCCGAGCACGAGGTGATCCCGACCTACGGCAGCAAGGAGGCGATCTTCACCTTTGCGCAGGTCGTCGATCTGAGCCCGCCGAAGAATCTGGTGCTGGTCGCCGACCCCGCCTATCCGGTTCCCGAGCGTGGCGCTCGTTTCGCCGGTGCCACCGTCATGCGGCTGCCGCTGACCGAAGCAAACGGCTTCCTGCCCGATATCGACGCCGTGACGGCGGAGACTTGGCGACGGGTCGCCCTCCTTTGGATCAACTACCCCAACAACCCGACCGGAGCGGTTGCGCCGCTTTCCTTCTTCGAGCGACTGGCCGAGCTCGCGATCGAGCACGACTTCTTGCTCTGCTCGGACGAGGCCTACAGCGAGATCTACTTCGACGAGCGCCCGCCCTCGGCGCTGCAGGTGCCCGATAGGCGCAACGTCGTCGTGTTCAACACGCTCAGCAAGCGCTCGTCTATGCCCGGCTATCGCTCCGGATTCATAGCGGCCAGCCGCGAGGTGATCGACGCTCTCCGTCTGCTCCGCCCCACTCTGGGCACGACGCCCCAGGAGTTCATCCAGCTGGCTTCGATCAAGGCCTGGCGCGACGAGCTTCACGTCGAGAGCACACGCGAGCGCTACCGCGCCAAGCGAGAGGTGATGGCCGCGGCGCTCGAGCGGGCGGGGTTGCGCGTGGCCGGGAGTCAGGCGACCTTCTTCCTCTGGATCGCGGTTCCCGCTGGCGAAACGTCGGAGGGGTTTGCAAAGCGCCTGCTGGGTAGCGGAATAGTGGTCGCGCCGGGTTCGTACCTGGGCGAGCACGGCGAGGGATACGTACGCATGGCTCTGGTGCCCACGCTGGAGGAGTGCGAGCAGGCAGCGGCGCTGTTCGAGCGATTCTTGTGACACCATTGGAGCGATGAGCAGCAAGGATTTCGACTCTCTCGTCGCCGAGATCGAGGCCGCGGACGGATACGCGCGCCCGGCGGCGTTCGCCGTCGGACTGGCGAGCGTCAGCCGTTTCGGGCGCGTGCTCGACAGCTATTACCCGTTCACGAATCTCGGCCAGGGCTTTGCGGGCGCCGCCGTTCTTTCCAAGGTCACGGGACGCAAGGCCGGAGGCGGCAGCTTCGAGCTCGAGCCCGAGCAACTGACCGAGGCGATCGCATTGCTTGCTCCCCGTGCGAAGGGCGGAGAGCCCGATCGCACCCTCGAGGCGTTGCGCATGGCGCTGGCCGCTCTTCCCAAAGACGACCCAGCCTTTCGCTCACAGCGCTCGCGTCGCGCGGTGGTCTGCTTCATCGGCGACCTCGCCGACCAGCCTGCGGACGTCGCAGACGTCTATCTACGTCTCCATCTTCTCTCGCAGCGCAAGATCCAGCCCCACGGCTGCAACCTCGAAAACATCTTCGGTCTCCTGCCGAACGTCGTCTGGAGCAACTGCGGCCCCTTCGACAGCGAGGAGTTCGAGCACACCAGGGCGGAACTGATCGGGCAAGGAATCGAGCTCACGGTGCGCGCGGTCGACAAGTTCCCGCGCATGACCGACTACGTGGTTCCCTCGGGCGTCCGAATCGCCAACGCGGACAACGTTCGCCTGGGAGCGCATCTCGCCAGCGGGACGACGGTCATGAACGCCGGCTTCGTCAACTTCAACGCCGGCACGCTGGGCCCATCGATGGTCGAGGGACGGATCTCGGCCGGAGTGGTCATCGAGCCCGAGTCGGACGTCGGCGGTGGCGCTTCAATCATGGGCACGCTCTCTGGCGGCGGCGGCCAGGTCATCCGCATCGGCTCGCATTGCTTGCTCGGCGCCAACTCCGGTTGCGGCATCTCGCTCGGCGACGGCTGCACGATCGAAGCCGGTCTCTACGTCACCGCCGGCGCTCGGGTAACGATGCCCGGCGGCAGTGTCGTCAAGGCGCGTGAATTGAGCGGGCGGCCGGGACTGCTCTTCTGGCGCAACAGTCAGACGGGCGCCGTCGAGGTGAAAGAGCGAGGCAACACCGTCGCGCTGAACACGGCTCTTCATCAGAACAAGAACTGACCCCGAGCGAAACGGCGACGCGCTACCACTTCGCGTCGTTATTGCCAGGGCCACGCCTGAGAGGCCGGCTACTCCCCCCAGGGCAGGCTGCTATCCAGCCTGACTATCAGGTTCGTCTTGGTTACGCCCCGGCCCATCTTGAGCGTGACGGACAAGACGGGGGCCTTTCCTTGGGCGGGGTCGCAGTGTCTTGCGGCCGAAGGCGCACCGTCGCCACCATATAGCTTGAAGTTGCCCTTGACCGTGAACGAGCGCCTGAACCAGACCTTGCGATCGATCGCCGCCGTTTTCAGCGGCCAGGATCCGTCTTCGCCGCACTGAACGGTGTAGGAGAGAATGCTCGATCCGCCCTTTGAGTACCCGGTGAGCAGAAACGGCTGCTCGAACCGGTATTCGCAGAACGTATTCGAGCTGCGAGTCGCTCTGTAGCTGAAGCACTTGGCGCTGATGGAGCCGGTCGAGACGGCGGCTTGGCCGGTGCTCGAGCCGAGCTGCAGAACACCGCAGAGCAGAGCCGTCACCAGTGCTACAGCAATCCCAATCCTCAAGATCTCTCCCCCACCCTTGCGTCAGTTGCGATGAGATAATCGGAGGATTATTAACAAAAAGCTAGATCAGGAGCTCGGGTGAGAGCTCGACGGTGCAGATCTCCTGCGCCTCGCCGATGAGAGTCGCTTTACCCTGCGCCGAGAGCGAGACGATCAGATCGCCGCCGACCAGGTGTACGGTGACGGGACTTTCGCACCAGCCCTGCGCGATCGCGGCCGAGGCGGTCGCGACCGAGCTCGTGCCCGAGGCTAGCGTCTCGCCGGCGCCCCGTTCCCAGACGGCGACCGTGATCTCGTGGCGATTGTCCACGTAGACGAGTTGGACGTTCGTGCGCTCGGGAAAACGCGGATGACGTTCGACGAGGGGACCGAGCCGAAGCAGCTCCGTGCGCTCGGGCTCGCGTGCGATGACCGCGTGAGGATTCCCGACCGAGACCGGGATGAACTCGACCTGCTCGCCCTCGAGATCGAGCGTCTCGGGCTCGCCGACGGTGACTTCGCCCATCTCCGTCTCGACCTCGAGCCCGCCGAGCATGTGCGCCTCGACCGTGCGCTTCCCCACGCGAATCCGTACGTCCGCGCGCGCGCTACGGCGTGCGAGCCAACGCGCGGCGATGCGAACGCCGTTGCCGGACAGCTCCGCAAGCGAGCCGTCGGGATTCCAGATTCTCGCTTCGGCTTCGTCGGCGCTCGTCGAGACGATCTCGACAATGCCGTCCGAGCCCACGCCGAAGTGGTAGTCGCAGAGCCTGGCGACCCGCTCGGGCGTCAGCTCGAGTGACGGCTCAGACTGCTCGAGGAGCAGATAGTCATTTCCCAGACCGTGCCACTTCGAAAATCTCATCGGCCACCTCTTCCGCTGAACGGTTGTCATTGACTCTAATCAGCGCGGGGATGCGGCGCATCCACTTTCGCTGATAAGCGGCGTAACGACGGGTACTCAAAGCTATCGCCTCGATCGCTTGCTCCGGGCCGAGCTCGGCCACTTCCCGCAAGCCGATGACCCTGCGCGCAGTGAGCGAGAGCGGCTGCTCGAGCGCACGGCGCACCTCTTCGGAGACGCCGTGCTCGAACATCTCGCGCGTCCTGCGCTCGATCCTGGGCTCGAGAATAGCGCGCTCGATCTCCAGGCCGAAGATGAGCGTCGAGTGGCGCAGGGCGCCCGACCAGAGGCGGCTGTCTGCGCGCACCAGCGAGTGCCCGGCCTCGTTCAGCTCGAGCGCCCGCACGACGCGGCGCCTGTCGTTGGGGTGAACTCGCGCGGCGGCGAGCGGGTCGCGGGCGGCGAGAAAGGCGTGCGCTTGTTCGGGCCCCAGCTCGTCGTAGGTCGCTTGCCAGCGCTCGCGCGCGCCCGGAGCCGGAGCGGGCGGCAGCTCGATCTCGGCCAGCGCCGCCCTGAGGTAGAGACCGGTGCCGCCGACCACCAGCGGGGTGTGCCCGGACGCCAGAATCTCGTCGATCGCCGCATGGGCGAGCCTTGCGTACTCGCCGACCGAGGCCTCGTGATCGAGCGGCCAGATGCCGACCAGGCGCGCCGGCGACTGGTTGGTCAGGATCGGCAGATCGCGGTAGACCTGCATCGCGTCGGCCGAGACCAGCTCGGCGCCGATTCGCGCGGCGACGGCCGCGGCCACGGCGCTCTTGCCGCTCGCGGTGGGGCCGAAGATGGCGATCACCGGCGTGCTCGCGCCGGCCGAGTCGTCTCCGTGGAGACGTACGAGCTCGGTTGTCGCTTTTGGGTGGTGGGCGTTCATATCCGAGTTTCGCGTGCTTTGCGCGCGTGGGTCGGGATAACCCCTCCCCTAACCGGTTTTAGCCTATCGAGGAACTTCGTCCCAAAGGAGGCGAAATGCGCACCGGAAGCCACGAAAGCGTCACGCCCGCTAGAGCACGACCTGCGTACCGCGCAACGTAGTCGAGCTCGCCGCTTCTACTAGGACGTCCACGAGCTCGCCTGCTCGGGCCGTGCCGGCGAAGTTGACGGTCGTGTTCCGGCGCGTGCGTCCGCGCAAGAGCGTCGAGTCGGTGCGACTCTGCCTCTCTACGAGCACCTGCTCGACGCCGCCGATCCGTCGCTCGTTCCGATCGCGTGCGGTCCTTTGCACCAGCTCGATCAACCGCTCGATCCGCTCCCGCTTGATCTCTTCCGGCACCTGATCAGGTAGCGACGCAGCCTCGGTGTCGTAACGCGGCGAATAGACGAAGGTGTAGGCGCCGTCGAAACCGGCCGATTCGACGAGGCTCAGCGTCTGTTCGAAATCCTCGTCGGTCTCGCCGGGGAAGCCGACAATCAGGTCGGTCGTGATCGCCAGATCGGGAATCGCGCTGCGCATCTCCGCGACAAGGACGAGGAAGCGCTCGCGGTCGTAGGTGCGGCGCATCGCCTTGAGAATTCGACTGGAGCCGGCCTGGGCCGGAAGGTGCGCGTGCTCGCAGACCGATACGCACTCGGCCATGGCGGCGATCACGTCGCTGCGGAAGTCTTTTGGATGAGGGCTCGTGAAGCGGATGCGCTCGATCCCCGGGGTCCGATCGCAGGCGCGTAGTAGCGAAGCGAAATCCATGCGCTCGCCGACCGGAAGGTCGCGTCCGTAGGAGTTGACGTTCTGACCGAGCAACGTGATCTCACGCACGCCGTCTACGGCCAGGCGCTCGATCTCGGCGACGATCTCCGGAACCGGGCGGCTCATCTGCTTACCGCGCACGGTCGGGACGATGCAGTAGGAGCAGACCGAGTTGCAGCCCATCGAGATCTGCACCCAGGCCTGGAAAGGACGTTCGCGCCTGCTCGGCAACTCGGCGGCGAAACGGCGCTCGTCGCCGGTGCCAAAGCTGCCGCTTGCTCCACCGTTTCGTTCGGCCGTCAGCCACTCTCCAAGCGCCACGATCGAGCCCGGTCCGAAGGCGAAGTCGACCTGCGGAAACTGCTCGAACAAGCGATCTCGCTGCACCTCGGCGAAGCAGCCGCCGACCGCGAGCAGGCGCCCCGGATCGGCATCCTTGAGTGCCTTTGCCAACCCCAGATGCGCCGACAGGCGCGACTCGGCCTTCTCGCGGATGGTGCAGGTGTTGATGACCATCACATCGGCGTCCTCGAGTGCGGGCGCTTCCCCCAGGCCCAGCTCCTCGAGCATGCCTTTAATCCGCTCGGAGTCGTGAGCATTCATCTGGCAGCCGAAGGTTGTGACGTGGTAGCGACGCACACGTCAAGCGTAGCTACGCGCGATCAAGCCGCTAACCGAAGCCCTCGCTCTCTCTCAAGTCTTCGAGCGTCTCTGCGGAGAAACCGCGCGTTACTAGGCGGCGAAGCGTTCGTCGCCGATCAGCCGCGGCCGCCAGCAGTGCGCGCGCCCGCTCGGCTTCCGGCTCGAGCGAGGCGATCGCCTCTTCGATTAGCTCCGAGCCGACCCGTTCCTGCTCGAGGATGTAGCGAACGGCGGCGTCGCCGTAGCTGCGCTCCGCGAGCGATCTGGCGCGCTCGAGCGCGTAGGAGCGGTCGTTCAGATACTGCGCCTGTTCGAGCGCCTCAACCGCCTCCTCTCGGGCGACCGGCGCGACTCCCTTCTTTTCCAATCGCTCTTCGAGCAGCGCTCGCGAAAGCGGCCGGCGGGCGAGCATGCGCGTCGCCTTGGTCAAAGCTTCGGCCCGACGCAGCTCGCGCCCGAGCAGGCGCAGATCCTCGCGCTCGAGCCGCTTGCCCAGGCTCAGCCCGGCGCGGGCAGCGGCCGTCAGCGGGATCTTGCGCCACGGCGCACCATCCAACTCGACGAGCACGGCGCTCGCCGAGACCTCATGCAGCCCGGTGATCTCGGGCATTCGCTCGATTCCGTCCTGGGGTGGATTAGGCGGCGCTGACGGCTTCCCTCGCCTCTTCCTCGGAGACCGCGCCGTTCGGAACTTCCCGTGGCGCCTCTCCGAGCCGAGCGGAGACGATCTGCTCGTCCCCCACCAGCTCCTGGATGGCACTCAGGATCTGCTGGCAGACGTCCTGGTGCTCGGTCAGGAAGGCGGCCGCGTTCTGGCGGCCCTGGCCGAGGCGCTCGTCGCCGAAGGAGAAGTACGAGCCCGACTTCTGCACGATCTTTCGGTCCACGGCGGCGTCGAGCACCGTCGCGTCCCAGGGGATTCCCAGGCCGTAGATGATGTCGAACTCGGCCTGCTTGAACGGCGGCGCGACCTTGTTCTTGACCACCTTGACCCGGACCCGGTTACCGAACGCCTCGGCGCCGTCCTTGAGCGTCTCGATGCGACGGATGTCGAGCCTGACCGAGGCGTAGAACTTGAGCGCGCGGCCGCCGGGCGTGACCTCGGGCGATCCGAACATGACGCCGATCTTCTCCCTGAGCTGGTTGGTGAACAGGCAGATCGTGTCGGTGCGGTTGAGCGAGCCGGCCAGCTTGCGCAGTGCCTGGCTCATCAGCCTGGCCTGCAGGCCGACGTGGGAGTCTCCAATCTCTCCCTCGATCTCGGCCTTGGGCGCCAGCGCCGCAACCGAGTCGACGGCGACGACATCGAGCGCGCCCGAGCGGATGAGGAGCTCGGTGATCTCGAGCGCCTGCTCGCCGGTGTCGGGCTGGGAAACGAGCAGCTCGTCGATGTTGACGCCGATTCGCTTGGCATAAGCGGGATCCATCGAGTGCTCGACGTCGACGAAAGCGCAGATGCCGCCGCGGCGCTGAGCCTCGGCGATCACGTGGTAGACGAGCGTCGTCTTGCCCGAAGCCTCGGGCCCGAAGAGCTCGATTATGCGCCCGCGCGGTAGTCCTCCGACCCCAAGCGCCAGATCGAGCGGAAGCGATCCGGTGGAGACCGCGCCTATCTCAACGGCCGGCCGGTCGCTCATGCGCATGACCGCGCCCTTTCCAAACTGCCGCTCGATCTGACCGAGAGCGGTCTCGAGAGCATGCTCGCGATCCAAGTTCATCGACCTCCTAGCGCGACGGATCGGAGAACGTCGTACTGCGCCCCGTCGCGGCGCAGCACTGAATGGTAGACAGCAGCCTCGGACGGCATGATCTTCCCGAGGACGGGCAGCTCGGGCTGCAGGCGAGGCGGCCTGCGAAAGCGCGAAACGGTGATGTGCGGAAGCCAGGGACGAGCCTCGCGCTTGTAGACGCCGATCGCCTCCAGCCCGCGCTGAATCGCCTCCGCCACACGCGCAGCCTCTCCGCTCTCGTCCTCGAAGACGAGCATGCCGACGCTCCTCGTCTCGCGGTAGCGGCCGAGCTCGAGTGGCATTGGCCCGGCGCCTTGCGCAGCAGTGCGGACGACCTCGAAGATCGGCTCGACTTCGAGGCGAGGACGCCGGCCGAGGAAGGCGATCGTGAAATGGAGCTGCTCCGGCGGAACGAGGCGCGCCCGGCTCCCGGCCAGCTCCGCCAGCTGCCAGGCGAAGAGGCGCTCGCGGTCGTCGGGCGCAAGCGTGTAGGCGACGAAGAGGCGGATTCGCTCATCGCCGCTTACGCTAGCGCCCGAGTTCATGCCTAACTGTGCCCAATTTCGGTCAGAAGGCGCCTCGCCAGGTGCAGCGCGGCCACCGTCGCGTAGCGGCGGATCTGGTCTCGATCGCCCGAGAATCGGATCTCTTGCGCAAGCGTCTCCTGTTCGCTGGTGGCGCAAAAGAAGACGAGCCCGACCGGCTTGTCGGCGCTGCCGCCGCCGGGACCGGCTATTCCTGTGACACTCAGCGCCACGTCCGCTCGAAGTACCTGTCTGGCTCCCGTCGCCATCTCCAGCGCGCACTCCGCCGATACGGCGCCGTGCTCTTGCAACGTTTCGGGCGAGACTCCGAGCAGAGCGCTCTTTGCCTCGTTTGCGTAGGTGACGGCGGCGCCCAAAAAGACGTCGCTTGCGCCGGGCACCGCGGTCAGCCGGGCGCCTACGAGCCCGCCGGTGCAGGATTCCGCAGTCGCCAGCGTCAGACCGCGTTCCCGCGCCAGTTCGAGCACGATCTGCTCGATCGGGCGCTCGTCGCGGGCAAAGAGCGTGTCCTGTCCGGCCGCGACGAGCGCATTGACGAGCTCGTCGGCTCGAGCCTCCGCGCCGGGATCGACGAAGAGCTCGGCCAGAAGCTCGCGGTCGCGGGCGCAGATGGTCACCGTGACACCGCCTCCGTCGCCGCCGGCGTTATCTAGCGCGGCCGCCAAGGTCGACTCGGCCAACCCGTAGTAGCGAAGCGTGCGGCGTCCGAACGGCGGTACCCGCTCGAGCAGCAGGCGCAGCGGTGGGGATTCGAGCGCCGAGGGCCAGAGCTTTTGCAGCTCGTACGGCGGGCCGGGCAAGGCGACGACGATGCAGCCGTCCAGCTCGAGCGCCACGCCGGGCGCGGTGCCCGCCAGGCCAAGCACAAGCGCGCCCTCGGGGATGCTCGCCTGTTTGCGCACGCCCTCCTCGTAGCCGTGATAGCTCGATCTGACGTTGCGGGCATAGCGGCGCCCGACCAGATCGATCTCGCGCTCGAGTCGGGGATCGACTACCAGTTGCTTCCCGGCGGCTTTTGCGAGAAGCTCGATCGTGCGGTCGTCGTGCGTGGGCCCCAGGCCGCCCGAGATGAGGCACAGATCGGCTTCGAGCCCGTCTCTGATCGCCGCTTCGAGCAGATCGGGGTCGTCTCCGACGATCGTGATCTTCCGGCAGCGCAGACCGATCCGGGCCAGCTCACGCGCCAGGAAGGGGCCGTTCTCGTCCGTTATCTCGGCGCGCAAGAGCTCGCTACCGGTTACAACTATGGCCGCCTCGGACCGATTCGGTAAAGGCGGCTCTCGCACGAGCGCGACGCTACCCGGTGAGGAATTTGTGCTCGCCGGGGGTAAAGAGGACGGTCGCCGGTCCGAATCGGTTGCTGGTGTCGACCGAGCTCCCGCCCGAAAGCGTCCAGCGTATGTTCTGAGCCGCGGTGACTTTGATCCAGAGCCGGGCCGCCGTGAACGAGTGGCTGCGTCCCCTGACCAGCGTCCCGCCGAAGAGCATATATCCGCTCGGCCCGCCGGTGCGCGCCTCGACCGAGACGTCTCCGCGCACAGCGGTGAGTTTCACCGTCGTGGTGCGCGCGAGCTTCGGGTTTGAGCTCGTCGTGCCTGTTTGGGCGGCGGCACCGTGGTCTGGCGTATTCCTGATGAACGCAAAAACGAAGAGAGCGAGAAAGATGGCTATCGCCCCGACCGTGAGGACCACGGCCAGCGAGGCGATTCGGCGCGATTGGCGCGTCGGCGCCCGGCCTTCGCGCCTCCGAAAGGGGGCGCTCCCTTCGTCGGACACCGAAAATCGAGAGTTGAACTCATCTACGTAGAGCTGGCCGTCCAAGCCCAGTTCCTCGGCGTACACGCGCAGGAAGCCTCTGGTGTAGGCGAGCGCGGGAATGGCGTCGAAATTCTCATCCTCGAGCGCCGTTAAATAGCGCGAGCGAATCTGCGTCTTCCGCTCCAGATCAGGGAATGAGCGTCCCTGGCGCTCGCGCGCTTCGCGCAGGCTGCTGCCGATCTCAAACATGGACTCGCATTCTAGAGGGAGATTGCGATTCGCCGCACAATATGCGGGGCCGGACGGCCGGAGATCGATCAGAGATGTGCGAGCAAGGCGTAGACAGCGAGTGAAATGCAGGCGCCCAGCCCGACTCCCAGCACCAGAGTGCCCAGCAGGCGCCCGAGAGCCGCTTGCCCCGCCCCGCCCATTCGCTCGAGCGAGACGACCCGGCGCAGCCGCGCCTTCTTCGCGAGAATGCGAGCGATCAAGCCGAGAACGGTGCAACCGGCGGCAATGCCCCCGACCGCCATCGGCAGCGTTATCTCGGATACGCGAATGTGGACGAGAAGCGCGGCGGGCGCTAACAGTGCGCCTAGAAGGGCGACCAAGAGCGAGAACCGAGCGCGCACATTTCGCTGCTTGGTGTAGTCGTCGTAGGGCAGCACGCCCCTATTGTCGCTACTTCACGCAGGTCGCGCCGGTGGAAACGACGCAAGCCCGGAAGAGTGCGACGACGAGCTAGCGGGAGGATTGAAGCGCGAGAACGCGATCGAGCTCGATCTCTTCGATCAGCACGCGGCGTGGTTTCGAGCCTTCGTAGCCCGAGACGATGCCTCTTCGCTCGAGCATGTCGATCAGACGCCCCGCCCGCGTGTAGCCCACCCGCAGGCGGCGCTGGAGCAACGAGACCGACGCCGACTGCGACTGGACGACGACCTCGATCGCCTTTTCCAGTAGCGGATCCTCGTCGGGATCGAACTCGCCGTCGGTGCCTCCGCTCGCATCGTCGGCGAAGGCCTCGGGTAGCTCGAGCAACGACTCGTCCAGCTCCTGGCCGCGTTGAGCTCGACACTGCTCGACGATCAGCGTCACTTCCTCCTCGCTCACGTAAGCGCCTTGCAGGCGCTGCAGGCGCGACGTGCCGAGCGGCTTGAAGAGCATGTCGCCCTGCCCGAGCAGGCTCTCGGCGCCCGAGGCGTCGAGGATCACGCGCGAGTCGGTCTGGCTGGAGACGGCAAACGCGATGCGCGACGGGATGTTGGTCTTGATCATGCCGGTGATCACGTCGACCGACGGACGCTGGGTGGCGAGAACCAGATGGATGCCGACCGCACGCGACTTCTGCGCCAGGCGGATGACCGCGTCCTCGACGGCCTGCGGCGAGGTCATCATCAGGTCGGCCAGCTCGTCGATGACGACCAGCAGATAGGGAAGCGGATCTTCGCCGCGCTGCCTGAGCGCACGATTCAGCTCCGGCAGGCCGCGGGCCCGCACGATGCTCATCTTGTCGTAGCGGCGCTCCATCTCGGCGAGCAGGTTGGCCAGCACCGCGGCGGCCTCCTTGGGATTGGAGACGACCGGGGTGAGCAGGTGCGGGATCGACTCGTAGAAACCGAGCTCGACGCGCTTGGGATCGACCAGGATCATGCGCACGTCGTCCGGGGTGCAGCGAAGCAGGATCGAGGTCAGGATGGTGTTGATGCAGCCCGACTTGCCCGAGCCGGTGGTGCCGGCGATCAGGATGTGCGGCATCCGCGCCAGATCGGTCCAAACGGCGTTGCCGGCGATGTCCTTGCCCAGCCAGACGGCCAGAGGGCTGGCGGAAGCGGGAAGCTCGTCGAAGACATCGCCGAGCGTGACCAGGTTGGGCGACTGGTTGGGTACTTCCACCCCGACCGCCTGCTTGCCGGGGATCGGCGCCAGGATGCGAATCTCGGTCGTCGCGAGTGCGTAGGAAAGGTCGTCCTTCAGGTTGGCGACCTTGGAGACCTTGGTGCCCGGCGCGAGCTGGAGCTCGTAGCGGGTTACACGCGGGCCGGAGATCTGGCCGATGATGCGCGCCTCGATGCCGAAGTTGGCGAGCGTCTGTACGAGCACCTCGCTGGTGCGCTCACCGGAGTCGGCGACCTGCTGGGAGGCCGGCGGCGAACGGTGCAGAAGGCTGGCGTCGGGAAGCTCGTAGTCGCTCTTGGTGGGCGTGACGTCGAACAGGGTCTGCGCCTCGGCGGACTCGTGCTCGGAATCGACGAGAAGCGGCGGCGGTCCGTGCAGATCGTCCCCGACGACGTCGGGAAAGACGCGCGCTCCATCGACCAGTGACCCGTGTGGCGCCAGCTCATCGTGCATGAGCGGAAGAACCAGCGGTTCGGGGTAGGCCACGCTCGGCTCCGGCTTTGCTCGTTTCTCGCGGGCGGGACGGGCCTGGCGAATCGCCTCGCCCGAGCGCCTGAGCCAAGCTCCCAGCGAGGCGCCGGTGAGAAGCAGGCAGCCGACCGCCAGGCACAGCGCCGCAACGATCGTGGCGCCGGTATTGCCGAGAAGCTTGGAGATCGTGGTTTCCAGTCCGCGACCGAGGAAACCGCCGTGCGCGTGGCCGAGCGCCAGCTGAAGTCCGAAGAAGAGCGTTACCAGGCCGCGCCGGAAGGGGCGCAGCTCGATCAGCTCGCTGCGCACGAGCAGGAGCGTGCCGTAGGCAATCGCCGCGAGCGGCAGTGCATATCCCGTTACGCCGACCACGGCGACCATCGCATTCGCCAGCGCGGCGCCGACCATGCCGCCGTTCCAGCCCAGATAGAGAACGCTGCCGAGGAAGATTCCGGCCGCCACCAGCCCCAGCCCGAATAGCTCGGGATGGTGGTGACTACGGGTCTTGGCAGCCTTACGGGTACGCGCTGGCTGGCGCGGCTTCAGCTTGCGCTTGGAGCGCTTCTTGCTCACGCGAGCGAGCTTCGACGCGCCCGACGGGGCTCCTCCGCCTGCGACCGCATCCAGACGACGATGTAACACTGGCGTTTCGTCTGGACAGGTAAGGGATCAGGAACAGTGCTAGACGTAGATAACAAGGAAACGACCGGCCGGCGATCGCGCTTCGAGACGCTCTACGCGGAGCACTTCGATGCACTCCTTGCCTACGCGCTGCGCCGAACAGATCGAGAGACCGCCTTCGATGCCGTCGGCGACACCTTTTTAATCCTCTGGAGGCGGCTCGAAGACGTTCCCGGGGATTCGCTGCCGTGGTTGTACGGCGTCATCAGGCGCGTGCTCGCGAACCAGCGCCGCTCCTCACGCCGGCGCCTGTCGCTGTTTTCCAAGCTAACGCATGACCGAATCGAAACGATCTCCGCCGAGGCCGGTACCGTCCCTTCTCTCTTGGGAGTGGCGCTCGGTCGGCTCAGCAGTCGCGAGCGCGAAGCACTGATGCTGACCGCCTGGGAAGGTCTCGACGGTGTTCGAGCGGCAGCCGCTCTAGGCATCTCGCCGGTGGCCTTTCGGGTGCGCTTGCATCGAGCCAAGCGCAGGCTTGCGCAGGAGCTCGAAAAGCCCGAAACGCCAACAAACGCAGTCGCATCTACCGCAAAGGAGTTGCCATGAGCGTAGAGATGCTCCAAGAGGCCAACCCGGTTCCGCCCGATCAGACCGCGGGGAGCGTGCACGAAGAACGCGCGCAGCGTCTGCTCGCCTCGATCCTCACTAAGGAGCCATCTCGTTCCTTTGTGGAGCGCCTACGAGTGCTCGCACCGCCGCGTCTTGTCAGGACGATCGCCGTTGTAGGCGCGCTGGCGCTTATAGCTCTGATGTTCTCGGTGACGCTCCCGTTTGGCGGCGGCAGCGGCGGCGGCAAAGTAAAGCTGACCCCGCTCGATCGGGCGGCGGCAGCCATTCCCAATAACGGACCGATCGTTCACGTCGTCTGGCGGCAACCGGACTTTTCCTCCTACAACTCGAAGATGACGCTCAGGTACGAGGAGTGGGCCGATCGCGCGAGCGGAGCCGATCACGTGATCATCAGAAAGGGACGCCGGGTGCTGGATATCTGGACAGGGCCCGGCAGAGTGGGTCGCATCGGTAAGAACACCCTGCTCGTCGCGAATTCGGGCGCGTATCTCCTGGGCGGGATCGCCGGAAGCCCCGTCGTGACCCTGATGGGGAAGTACAAGAAGGCTCTCGAGCAGAAGAGAGTCGTCGTGATACGGCGAGGACGGGCCTTCGGGCGACCCGTCTACTGGGTGAAGTTCCGTTGCACCGACGTCGCAGCGGGCGGCGTCCTCTGCATGGAGCGCATTGGCCTAGACAGACACTCGTATTTGCCGGTCGCCGAGGAGATGCATGACGGCTTCAAGCTGGTTCGGCAATGGAACCGAGACCACACGCGGTGGTTTGTCGTCCAGTCCAACGAGCAGAGCGACGCACTCATGAAGTCGGGCACCGGCGTGCCGATCCGGCGCCACATCCTCAAGGTCGAGATGATCTCGCGTGAGCAGGCGCATTTCCGGCCGCCCGAGATGAGACCGCCCGCCACGAAGTAGGCGGATCGCTCTGGATTGCCTGGCGAGTCGGACCGGTCCGGCACTTCTCTCTTCGCCCGCCACCGAGCCACCCGCCCGCGGGGTTGGTGCAGGGTACCGTCCCGAAAAGGCGAGAAACGCACACCGCCGTGCCACTTCGGTAACGAGATCGAACCGGCTCGGCGAAAGGGAGTGGCGCGGGGCGCTCAGACTTCGAGCACGACCGGCAGGATCATCGGTCGGCGGCGCGTGCGGTCGTAGACGAGCCGCCCGATTCCGTCGTGCAGGTGCTCCTGGAGCAGCTTGATCTCGGTGATGTCGTCGGCGAGTAGATCCTCGAGGATCTCGACCGCCTCGCTCTTGACCTCTTCCAGCAGCGCGTCCTGCTCGCCGAAGCCGCGCACGATGAGCTCCGGGCTGGCGACCATGTTGCCGTCGCTCGAGGTGAGCGTCGTGACGACGATGAGAACGCCGTCTTCGGCCAGATGTCGCCTGTCGCGCAGAGCGACGTCTGCGACGTCTCCGACTCCGAGCCCGTCAACCAGGGTGACGCCGGACTCGACCTCGCCGACGATACTCGCACCCTTGGGTGTCAGCTCGATCACGTCGCCGTTCTCGGCGATCAGGATCGACTCCTCCGCAATGCCCGCCTCTCGCGCCAGCCGCGCATGAGCGGCTTGCATGCGGTACTCCCCGTGCACGGGCATCAAGGTCTTCGGCCTGAGCAGCGCGAGCATCGTGCGCAGCTCCTCGGCGCAGGCGTGACCCGAGGCGTGCACCTCGGCGACCTCCTCGTGCAATACCTCGGCGCCGGCCTTGGCCAGCCCGTTGATCGCGTCGTGGACGCGCAGCTCGTTACCGGGGATCGGTTTGGCCGAGATGATGACCGTGTCGCCTTGCTCGATCTCGACCGACCGGTGGTCGTGGTAAGCGATCCGGGTCAGCGCCGAGAGCGGCTCGCCCTGGCTGCCGGTGCAGAGGATCATCTGCTCGTAGGGTGGCAACTGGCCCAGCTCCTCGGGCTTGAGCAGGATGTTGTCGGGAATGTCCAGGTAGCCGAGGTTACGGGCGATGTTCACGTTCTTGCGCATCGAGCGACCGATCACCGCGACCGAGCGGCCCGTCTCGATCGCGACGTCGACCGCTTGCTGAATGCGGTGGATGTTGGAGGCGAAGCAGGCCACGAGCACTCGCCCGTCGCGCAACGGCACGATCTGGCGGAAGGCCTCCCCCACCCTGCGCTCGGACGGCGTCGTGCCCGGCCGCTCGGCGTTGGTCGAGTCGCCGAGCATCAGGTCGACGCCGAGGTTGCCCAGCTCGGCCAGGCGGCCGACGTCGGTGCGCATGCCGTCGACGGGGGTGTGATCCATCTTGTAGTCGCCGGTGTAGACGATGCGGCCGGCCGGCGTTTCGATCACGACCGCGATCGCGTCGGGAATGGAATGCGCCACGCGCACGAAGTCGACCTTGAACGGTCCGATCTCAACCGGGCCTTTGCCGGGAATCGCCTCGCGCAGCGTGGTCGCGCGGCTGAGACCGTGCTCGTCCAGCTTCGACTTGACGAGGCCGAGCGTGAGCCTGGTCGCCCAGACCTCCTGCACCTCGATCTCGCGCAGCAGATAGGGAAGCCCGCCGACGTGATCCTCGTGCCCGTGCGTGAGGATGACCGCGCGCACCGGCTTGCCCCGCGAGCGCAGGTAGCTGTAGTCGGGCAGGATCAGATCGACGCCGAGGTGCTCGTCGCGCGGGAAGGCCATGCCGGCGTCGACGATGATCGCTTCGCCGCGATGCTCGTAGACGGTCATGTTCTTGCCGACCTCGCCGAGCCCGCCCAGCGGAATGATGCGACAGGTTTTGGTCGATGGCATCAATCCGAGTGTATCCGCGCGACTGGGTACGAGGCGGTTGTTGAGTCCGCTTTCTCGGGGCGTCGCTGGGCGTGCTTCGCCGGAGGGGACAGTGTCGTTACCCGGCCCCGGAGAGCGAAGTGCGATCAGCGACGCCAGGTGGCGAGGGGCGACCGATCGCGTCACGGCGTACTACGCCGCCGGCCGAGGAAGCGGGATCAGGCGCGAACGGCCGGCTCTAGCACGTCGGCTTGCTCGAGCAGCTCGCGGATCTGCTCGCTCTCCTCGGGAGTTGCATCGACCAGCGGCAGGCGCAGGCCGCCGACCTCGAAGCCGGCCAGATTGAGCGCCGCCTTGGTCGAGATCGGGTTGACGCAGACGGCGAGCGCGTCGATCAGCGGCTTCAACTCGTCGTTGATCGCCTGGGCTCCAACGAGGTTTCCGGAGCGGAAGCGGCGCGCCATTTCCCGCACGCGCGGACCGGCGAGATGTGTGTAGACGCAGATTCCGCCGGCGCCGCCCATCTCCAGGAAGGGCAGGAGAAGATCGTCGTTACCGGCGTAGAGCTCGAGCGGCGTCTCCTCGACGATCCTGCGCGCCTGCTCCATGTCCGGGTTGGCCTGCTTCACCGCGACGATGTTCGGGATCTCGCCGAGCTCCGCGAGCGTCTCGGGCTCGATGTTGACGATCACGCGGCTGGGAATGTTGTAGACGACGAGCGGTTTCTCGGTCACATCGGCGATCGTCTTGAAGTGCTCGACGATGCCGCGGGCCGGCGGCTTGGAGTAGTACGGGGTGACGATCAGAAAGCCGTCTACGAACTCCGCCGCCTGCGCGGTCAGATGGGCCGAGTGGCGCGTGTCGTAGGTGCCGGTGGCGGCGATCACGGTCGCGCGCTCGCCCACTTCCTCGACCGCCGCGTAGTAGAGCATCAGCTTCTCGCGGTCGGAGAGCGTCGTTCCCTCACCGGTCGAGCCGGTGACGACCAGTCCCTCGGAGCCGTGCTCGACGAGATAGCGCGCCAGCGCCTTGAAAGCCTTGAAGTCGACCGATCCGTCTGCCTTGAAGGGTGTGACGATCGCGGTCAGGATCGTGCCAAAGTCGTTTTGCTTGGCTGAGGCCGTCATGTTGCGATTGTAGTTGAAGGTCGAAAGAGCCTATTCGAGGACCGCGCCGGAGGCCGCGCTCGAGACCTGGCGAGCGTAACGAGCGAGCCAGCCGCTCGTGAACTTGGGCGCCGGCTTCTTCCAGACAGCCTTCCGCTTCGCCAGCTCCTCCTCGCTCACCAGCAGGTCGAGCTTGCGGGCCGGGAGGTCGATCGCGATCTCGTCGCCGTCGGCGACCAGGGCGATCGGGCCACAGTCGAAGGCTTCAGGCGAGACGTGGCCGATCGAAAGGTTGCGCGTGCCGCCCGAGAAGCGCCCGTCGGTGACGATCGCGATCTTGTCGCCCAGCCCTGACCCCGCGACAGCTGCGGTCAGGGCCAGCGACTCGCGCATGCCGGGCCCACCCTTCGGGCCTTCGTTGCGGATGATCAGCACGTCCTTGGGCACGACCTTGCCCTCGCGCAGATAGGTCATCGCGTCGTCCTCGCTCTCGAACACGCGCGCCGTGCCGGTGAAGCTCATCATTCCGGCCGAAATGGCGCCCTGTTTGACCACGGCGCCATCCGGGGCGAGCGTACCTTTGAGAACGGCGATTCCGCCTTCGACCGCGACCGGGTCGTCGAGCGAGTGGATCACCTTACCGTCGCCGGGCGGAACCTTGGCGACTATCTGCCCGACGGTGCGGCCGGAGACGGTCAGGCAATCCTTGTTCAAGAGCGGCTCCAGGTTCTTCATCACGGCCGGGATGCCGCCGGCGAACTCGATGTCCTCCATCACCGTCTCGGCGGCGGGCTCGATCAGCGTGAGCTGCGGCGTGACGCGGCTGAGCCGGTCGAAGTCGGCCAGAGTGATGTCCACCTCGGCGTCGTGGGCAATGGCTGGGATGTGCAGCGTGGTGTTGGTCGAGCCGCCGAGCGCCATGTCCATGCGGATCGCGTTCTCGAGCGACTCGCGGGTGACGATCTGGCGCGTGGTCACTTGCTCGCGCACGAGGTCGCAGACGCGCTCGCCGGCCAGCTCGGCCAGGCGCATCTTCTTCGCCGATCCGGCCAGCGCCGTTCCGGTGCCGGGCAGGCTCATGCCCATCGTCTCGGTCAAGCAAGCCATCGTATTGGCGGTGTAGAGGCCCTGGCAGGAGCCCTCGCCGGGGCAGGTCTCGAGCTCCATCTCCTCCGCCTCGACCTCGCTCATCTTTCCGGCCTGGCGCAGGCCGACAGCCTCGAAGGTGTTTCGCACCAGCGCCAGGCGCTGGCCGTGCAGGTGCCCCGCGCGCATCGGTCCGGCGGTGACGACGATCGCCGGGATGTCGAGCCGGCAAACCGCCATCAGCATTCCCGGCGTGATCTTGTCGCAGTTGGTGAGCAGGACGAGGCCGTCGAGCTGGTGGGCCTGCACGATCGACTCGACCAGGTCGGCGATCAGCTCGCGCGAGGGCAGCGAGTAGTGCATGCCGGTGTGGCCCATGGCGATGCCGTCGCAGATGCCCGGCACGCCGAAGAAGAAGGGCACCCCGCCGCCGGCCGCTATCCCCCACTCGATCTTCCGCTCCAGCGCGCGCATGCCGACATGCCCGGGAATCAGATCGGTGAAGCTCGAGCAAAGCCCGATGAACGGCTTGGACATCTGGCCGGCGGTGATTCCGGTTCCGTACAGGAGCGCGCGGTTCGGCATTCGCTCGATTCCCTGCGTGATCTTGTCGCTGCGCATTTTGGCTTTCTCTCCTTCTCCGCGGACTGATGTCAGCCTAGCGAGCTTGGAGCGATAGAGCGCGGGCGGACGGTGCCAGATGCCAAGCGGTCAGCGGAACAGCGCGTCCAGCCCCACGGTCAAGCCCGGCGGAAGCGTGTCGAGCTTCTCCA
>Ga0209638_1000812_pt1 | contig 20532 bp, 20 predicted proteins | sample BarGraNGADG00211_FD_184490 | JGI IMG/M metagenome (GOLD analysis project Ga0209638, IMG submission 184490) | Arctic peat soil microbial communities from Barrow, Alaska - Barrow Graham LP Ref core NGADG0002-211 (SPAdes) (version 2) | ecosystem: Environmental > Terrestrial > Soil > Wetlands > Peat...
CCCGTAGGAGTCTGGACCGTGTCTCAGTTCCAGTGTGGCTGATCATCCTCTCAGACCAGCTAACCATCGTCGCCTTGGTAGGCCATTACCCTACCAACAAGCTAATGGTACGCGGACTCATCCTTCAGCGAGGGCTTGCAAGCAGAGGCTCTCTTTGACTGATCGACCAAGGTCTCACAGTATTATTCGGTATTAGCCCACCTTTCGATGAGTTATTCCCAACTGAGGGGCAGATTATCCACGCGTTACTCACCCGTGCGCCACTTTACTCAGGTCCCGAAGGACCTTTTCTCGTACGACTTGCATGTGTTAGGCACGCCGCCAGCGTTTGTTCTGAGCCAGGATCAAACTCTCCAGTTTTAATCCTGTTCAAGGAGATTGCTCTCCCATTTGTAACATGTATAAAAGGACCCACAAATCAATTATCCCACTATTCAATTTCCAAAGAGCCAGTTAGTAACGAGCCGGTAGAAATAAACCAATTTTTATTTTCTGTCAAGAACAATTTCTGAAAATCTTTCCGTCTCGCAGCCCATCCGATTCAGGATGAAGTATAACTATAAATCTATTTCGATGGACATGTCAAGCGGAAATTCAAAATTTTATTACCCAACCACTCTGTCAACGAACAATTGGGGTTTCTACCCTACCTTCATCCAGGTGTCAAGCATTAATTTCATTTTTTTCAACCACTTTCATGTGCTTGGAATTACATGAAATCATTTCAGTTAACCCATCCATCCGTCGACGACTTCCTCACCTCACGGACAGAATTACATACCTCTTCTTCCCCTTCCGCAGACGGATTTCACCCCGCTCATCGACATCCCCAAGGCCGATTCGCTCGTCGAAGGCTGCAAACTGACGGTCGTTGACATAGCCGCCCCCTTGGGCGATCAACCGCCTCGCCTCCCCTCGGGAAGCGCACAGGTTCGTCTCGTGGAACAACTCGAAGGCGGGGATGCCCTCGTCTAATCTCCTGCGTTCTATCGGCAGCGAAGATGTTCCTGAGGCTGAAAGTGATAGGGATGGGAGTACTATATGAGCTTCTCCTATCACATCAGGTCTTGGAATCGTACTGGACGGAAACAGTCCCGTTTCGACCGGTCGGTAGCCAAAAAGCTGTGTGGTCTCATAAAAAGCCCCAACAGCGGCCACCTCGCCGTGGGTGATCTTCGTCGCCTCAAAGGCCAGAACCGCCTTGGCCATATTGATGCGGGCATCGGTCAGCGTCTTGACGACCGCGATTTCCTCCATCGGCAGGAAGGTGAACAGGGCCAGGAAACGCTCCAGGTCCGCGTCCTCGATGTTGATCCAGTATTGGTAATAATCATAGGATGAGGTGAGTTCCTTGTCGAGCCAGACAGTCCCCTTTTCGGTCTTTCCCATCTTGTGGCCCTGGGAGGTGGCGATCAGCGGAAAGGTCATGCTGAAGGCCGTTTTCCCCTCCACCCGCCGGATCAGGTCGATCCCGGCGACCATATTACCCCACTGGTCGTTCCCGCCCATTTGCATCTCGCAGCCGTGATGTTTGAAAAGGTACAGAAAATCATAAGCCTGCAGGAGCATGTAATTGAATTCGATGAAATTGAGTCCCGTTTCCAGGCGAATGCGGTAACTCTCGGCGGTGAGCATTCGATTCACGCTGAAGTGGCGTCCGATATCCCGCAGAAACTCGATATAATTGAGTCGTGTAAGCCAGTCGGCGTTGTTGAGCATAACGGCCTTTCCATCACCGAATTCAAGGTAACTGGTCAGCTGTTTCTGCAGGCAGTGGGCGTTGTGATCAATCTGTTCCCGTGTGAGAATCTGCCGCATCTCCGTCTTGCCGGAGGGATCGCCGATCAGGCCTGTCCCGCCGCCGATGAGGGCAATCGGCCGATGGCCATGTCTTTGCAGATGGGCCAGCGACATGATCGGGACCAGAGATCCGATATGCAGGCTGGCCGCCGTCGGGTCAAAACCGATGTAACAGGTGACGGATTTTTGTTCCAGCAGATCCCTGATCTGAGACTCATCCGTGATCTGTTCGATAAAACCCCTCTCCCGGAATACGTCGTATACGCTCTTCAACGCTTTACCTCCACCGCCATGAGCAACATCGACAGCACTTCCATTCTTCTCGCAAAAGGCCTCAGGATTCAGAGTAAGCTCCTCGGTTCCTCCAGGGATACGGTCAGCCTTTCCACCCGAACGGCCCGGCCATCCGAGGCTATATCCACCATCACTCCTTGAAGGCGGACGTCCCCTTTGGCGACATCGAACTTGTTGGGAATCTGCAGGAGGAATCGCTGCAGGATGCTCTCTTTTCTGATCCCGATGACGGAATCAAACGGACCGGTCATGCCGACATCTGTGATGTAGGCGGTGCCTTCGGGCAGAATCCGTTCATCGGCTGTCTGAACATGGGTGTGGGTTCCCAGAACAGCAGTGACACGGCCGTCAAGATACCAGCCCATGGCGATTTTTTCCGAAGTAGCCTCCGCATGCATATCCACGATGATCATCCGGGTTTTTTTCTTCAATTTCTCGATCTCCCGCTCGGCCGTCCGAAAGGGACAGTCGAGCGGATGCATGAAGACGCGACCGGCCAGGTTGATCACTCCGATAGGAAACCCGCCCGGGGTGTGAATCACCACACTCCCCCGACCGGGCGCTCCCTCGGGATAATTGGCAGGCCGAAGCAATGTTTCGTAATCATCCACAAATGCCATGACCTCTTTTTTATCCCAGATATGGTTTCCGGAGGTCAGGACATCGATATGGGACGCATACAGCTCTTCGACGATCTCCGCGGTCACGCCGAACCCCGCAGCGGCATTTTCGCAGTTGGCTACGACAAAATCGATCCGGTGTTCCTCGATGATCCCCGGAAGAAGTTCGCGGACGGCCATTCTTCCAGGTTTTCCAACAATATCACCTATAAAGAGTATCTTCATGAAGATATCCTAGCGCGCGAAATCGGAGACACGCGTCTCCCGGATGACGGTCACTTTGATCTGCCCGGGATAGGCCAGCTCCGCTTCGATCTTCTTGATGATGTCCTTGCAGAGCATTACCGTGTCGTTATCGGAGATCTTCTCATTCTCCACCATAATCCGGATTTCCCTTCCGGCCTGGATCGCAAAACACTTGTCGACACCATTGAATGATTTCGCAATATTTTCAAGTTCTTCCAGACGTTTGACATAGCTCTCCAGCATCTCCCGCCGCGCCCCGGGTCTTGCCGCCGACAGCGTGTCCGCCGCCTGGACCAGAACGCCAAGCAGCGTGTTGCTCCTGCCGTCGTCATGGTGGGTGGCGATCGCCTGGACGATCCGCGGGGATTCACCGAACCGCTTCGCATAATCGGCGCCGATGCCGGCATGGGTCCCTTCCACCTTGTGATCGACCGCCTTTCCGATATCGTGCAGAAGCCCCGCCCGCTTCGCCTCCTTGATGTTCATCTTCAACTCGGCCGCCATCATCCCTGTTAGATGGGCCACATCGATGGAATGCTGCAGGACGTTCTGGGAATAGCTCGTCCGGAACTTGAGGCTGCCGAGCAGGGTGATCAGCTCGGGATGCAGATCATGGACACCGACATCGAAGGAGATTCTCTCCCCCGTTTCCTTGATGATCGCATCCACCTCCGACCTCACCTTCTTGACGATCTCTTCGATCCGGCCTGGATGGATTCGACCGTCGGTGATCAATCTCTCTAAGGAAAGGCGCGCCACCTCGCGCCGCACCGGATCGAAGCTGGAGAGCACAACCGCCTCCGGCGTATCATCGACGATCAGGTCGATACCAGTCGCCGCCTCGATCGCCCGGATGTTCCTCCCCTCCCGTCCGATGATCCTCCCCTTCATCTCATCGTTGGGAAGGTTGACCACCGAAACTGTGTTTTCGGCCACATAATCACCCGCGTAGCGCTGAATCGCATAGGCAATGATCTCCCGCGCCGTGTTGTCCGCCGTCCGCCGGGCTTCCTCCTCGATCTTCCGGATCATCAGGGCAGCATCGCGCTTCGCCGCCGCTTCCATCGATTGGACCAGAAAGTTTTTTGCCTCCTCCGAAGTAATACCGGCGATCTGTTCCAGCTTGACCGTCTGCTCTTCCAGCATCCGGTCAGCGCGTTCGTGCTTTTCGTTAAGCTGGGATTCTCGGTGCAGGATTGCCTTTTCACGGTTCTCGCAGGTGGTTTCCTTTTGGGACAAAAGGTCGATTCTCCGTTCTAGGTTTTCCTCTTTTGACCGGATCCTCCGTTCCAGGGCATCGAGCTCGACCTTCCTGTCCCGGCTATCCCTCTCGAATTCAGTCTTGACCTTGAGCAGATTCTCCTTGGCCTGAAGAATGGCCTCCTTCTTGATGGTCTCCGCCTCCTTCTTGGCCTCATCGATAATCCTTGTCGAAAGATTCTCGGAGGATTCCAGTTTTTTCCGGGCAAGCCTCTGCTTGACGATGAATCCAAATACCCCGCCGACGGCAAGCACCACCAGCAGGGCCAGTATCAACATACCGTTATATAACAAAGTTTCCACCTCCTTGATGTTTACGAACACAAATCGATTGTGTTGAATGAATCCATTCGGGAAGTTCGAGAGGAAGGAATGCCAATAAAACGATGGGGATGATAAAAAAAACCCCCCGATGCCGTGTTAGCCACCTTTTTGAACCATTTGAAAAATGGGCGCCTAATGTTGCCGCTTCAGGCTTTCCGCCACCCGCTCCTGCGGGATGCCGGCGGACATGCACACGGCGAACAAGGAAAGGTCCCCGGTTCCAAGGTGTTGGCTCAAAAAACGAATGTTAATCACGCACATCGCAGGGGATAACTCACTTACGATCATTGATCAAACTGATCAATTGTTCCGCTCTATTCTCCAATTGGTTATAAATGTTTTCTTTTGCTCCCATGATCTGCAAATACTCATCCGCAATGTTCAAAGCAGCCAAGATGGCAATGTCCAATGCATTTCTACCGGCGGTCTTTCCCGCCTCTTCCACCTTGCCACTAACATACCGGATAACACTCGCTACATGCTCATCCCCCGAATCGCTTATTACTGAGAGCTCCTGTCCCAGTATTCTCACTTCAAAGCGCTTTTTCAATGGACGACCTCAAGGTTTGTTTTAGGGCGCCTTTATCTCCTGAAGCAAATCAAGAAGCGAGTCCACCTTTGTGCGTACAGCATCACGTTCTTCCCTCAACCCCTCCATTTTTTTATTTGCTTCATCCAACTCCTTAATTTTATTTTGCAGCAGTTCCTCCAACTCCAAGTTCCTTTTCTTCAGCAAGGCATGATCCCCGAGCAGACCGTTGATCTTCTTTTCCAGCTCATCAAACTTCAGAAATTCCACGATTCCACCCATTTCCCTTTAATATTCAAGATGAATGACCTCGCCGGCCCCGGACACTCACACCACGTTTATCCGTGTATGATTATGCCGACATGACCTATGAAAGTCAAGACCTTATTTCGCCGCGAAAGGAGCCGAATAAACGACAGTATTTTCTTGCGCGGTCACTTCGGCGCCGCATGAATTTCCCCCTTCCATTTTCGGGTTCCCCCTGCCACCCTCGGGATCGTAAAATGCAGTGGAAGGTTCCTCCAGACGCTGAAAATAGTTATTCAAGGCCTTCCAGGCCGAGGCCTGGTCGCTGATCCGTCCCGCCTCCTTCCGAAACTGGGCGCCTCCCCGCAGCCCCTTCGTATACCAGAGAAGGTGTTTCCGGAAGTCCCGGGTTCCGACTTTCTCGTCGTAAAAATCGATGGCCAGCGCCAGATGACGACGAATGGTTTCCTGCCTCTCCGCAAGGGACGGTGCTGAAATACCGCCGCCGGCCAGATGGGACAAGATGTTCGCGATGATCCAGGGGTTCCCCAGGGCCCCTCTCCCGACCATAACGCCGTCACAACCGGTCTCTCGGAGCATCCGGGCCGCGTCTTCCGGGCAGCGGATATCGCCGCTTCCGATCACGGGGATACGGAGCCTCTCTTTGAGCGCCGCGATCAGCCCCCAGTCGGAAAGGCCGGCGAAACCCTGGTCGGCTGTGCGGGGATGGAGGATGACCGCGTCGACGCCGCATTCCTCGGCGATCTGCCCGACCTCAAGGGCATTGACCTGGCGCGCGTTCCAGCCAGCGCGGATTTTCACCGTCAGCGGCAGGGCCGACGCCCGTCTCACGGCGCGCAGGACGGCAGCGACACGCCCCGGATCCCTCATCAATGACGCCCCGGAACCTGTCTTGGCCACCTTTTTTACCGGACAGCCCATATTCACGTCCAAGAGGTCCGCCCCCCGCTCCATCGCGATCCTTGCGGCCTCAGCCAGCGTGTCCGGATCGCAGCCGAAGAGCTGGACACCGAGCGGCCGGTCCGCGGGTGACGAGGCGAGGTACCGAAAGGTCTTCTCCGTCCCCCGGATCAGACCGCTCCCGCTGACCATCTCGGTAAAGGCGAGACCACAGCCGAACGACCGGACAACCGTCCGGAAAGGGAGATCGGTGATCCCCGCCATCGGGGCGAGAAAGACATTGTTCTTCAACTGCAGATGACCGATGTTCATGACGCCTTTCCGAATAGCGTGTTACCCAACCAGTCCATTCAACCTATTTTCTTTATTCCCATAAAAACGAAAAATCGCCTACCGGAGATCACGGGTCGCCATTCGGCGGCCGGCCCGCTCCAGCTCTTCGGGCGTGTTGATCCCCATCACCTCCATCGGATCGGGCGCCAGAAATGATGTTGCCCGGAGGCCATTTTTACACGCAATTTCTATTATATCCGTAAGATAGTATTCCTTCTGGGCATTCCGATTGCCGAGGGCGGCGACTGCCGTAAAAAGGAAGCCACTCTCGACGCAATAGATCCCCGTATTGATCTCGCGGATCTTCTTCTCATCCATCGTGGCATCCCTTTCCTCCACAATTTTCAGAACATGCCCATCTGCCGCCTTGACCACGCGACCATAACCGGCGGGCTCCTCCGGAATCGTGGTCAGGACTGTAACCGCAGCCCTTGCCGAGCGGTGCCGTTCATACAGGGTCTTTACCGTCCCCGGCAGAATCAGCGGGACATCCCCGCAGAGGATAACCATGGCGCCATCATGGTCCCGGAAGGCCTTCGCGGCCTGAAGGACTGCGTGACCGGTCCCCAACAGCTCCCGCTGTTCCACAAAGATCAATCCCTGATCCCGGAATTTCTCACGGATCTGCTCTGCCTGATGGCCGATCACCACGACGATTTTTTCCGAACCCGCCGCTTGGGCCGCCGCAACCGGATAGGTCAGCATGGGGGCGCCGCAGAGGGGATGGAGAACCTTCGCGAGATCGGATTTCATCCGCGTTCCCTTGCCTGCAGCAAGGATGATCGTGGAGAATCCTCCCGCTTCTCTCGTCTGCGTATCGTCCTTCTCGTTCATACTTCGCAACCTCAACATGATTCTCCCAACTTCCGGAATCGAAGAACCTTCTGTGATATCCTGCCGTGTCCCGTCGGCAAGATCGCGACAAAACTTATCAGATCCCAAAGGGAAAAGACAAACGATTTATCGCCGTGCCGGATCAACTGTCGCATGGACTGCCGTCCGATCGGCGTCCTTCTCGGATTTGTTTGACTCGGACCTCATTTTCCGATATGTGTACGCCCTATATCACAACGGCAACGGAAGGAGACCCCCTCATGACCCATGTCCTTCTTATCGGCAACGGGGCCAGGGAACATGCGATCGCCGAGGCGATCCGACGCTCGGCACAGACCCCTCGCCTCTATTCCTTCATGAAAACAAACAACCCCGGCATCGCTTCCCTCTCGGAGAAGATCTGCCTCGGCCGGTACGATGAGCCGGAGGCCATCGTGGCTTTTGCCCGCGATGCCGGTGTCGACTTCGCGATCGTCGGCCCCGAGGATCCTCTGAGCCACGGCGTCGTGGACGCACTCACGGCGGCAGGAATCCCGGCGGTGGGACCGACCCGCTCCCTCGCCCGTCTGGAAACATCGAAGTCCTTCACGAGGAACCTGCTCGAAAAATACGATATCCCGGGAAACCCGCGCTTCCGGAATTTCACGTCCATGGATGGGATCAACGCCTTTTTAGGCGAACTGGACGGCATCGTCCTCAAGCCGGACGGCCTGACCGGTGGCAAGGGGGTTCTCGTCCAGGGGGATCACTTTCAGACGCGTGCGGAGGCCCTGGAGCACTGCCGCGATATCCTCCGAATCCATCCTGGCGTGACCGTGGAGGAGAAACTGGAGGGCGAGGAGTTCTCCCTGCAGTGCCTCAGCGATGGACGGACGGTCGTCCCAACCCCGCCGGTCCAAGACCACAAGCGGCGCTTCGTCGGCGATAGCGGCCCGAACACGGGGGGAATGGGCTCCTATTCCTGCGCAGACCATCTCCTCCCCTTCCTGGATGCCAATGCCGTCGCCGAGGGGCTGGCCATCACCCGGAAGGTCGCCGAGGCGATCCGTCTGGAAACGGGCATCCCCTACAAAGGGGTCCTGTACGGAGGTTTCATGCTCACCCGCACCGGAGTCAAGTTGATCGAATACAACGCCCGCTTCGGCGACCCTGAGGCAATGAACATCCTTCCCCTTCTCCGGACCGACTTCATCGACGTCTGCCGGGCAATCATCGACGGGAAGCTGGACCGCCTCGACATTGTATTTGAAAAAAAGGCAACGGTGTGCAAGTATATCGTCCCCACGGGCTACGGCCTTCCCCAAGATCATCCCGAGGCCGCATCCACATCCTCCCGGATCGCAATCGGCGACACGCCAGGGGCAAAGCTCTATTATTCATCCATCGACCAGCGGATGGATGGTCTTTACATGACCTCGTCCCGGGCGATCGGCGTCGTCGGCATCGCAAACAGTCTGGCGGAGGCGGAACAAATCGCTGAAATGTCCGTTGGCGCCATCCGGGGTCCCGTAGACCACCGGCCGGATATCGGCACCGAACCGCTCATCCGGAAGCGGGTTCAACATATGAAGAAACTCAAAGCAGAACCAATATAAACAGGAGGGCTGCATGCAACAAAATGATATCAAACGGGTACTGATCAGTGTGACGGACAAAACAGGGATCGTTAAATTCGCCCAGGGGCTTCGGACCTTTGACGTGGAGATCCTCTCCACAGGCGGAACGGCGGCACAGTTGAGGAAAAACGGCATTCCGGTGATCGATGTGTCAGATTACACCGGCTTTCCGGAGATGATGGACGGAAGGCTGAAAACCCTCCATCCGAAGATCCACGGCGGCCTTCTCGCCCTGCGGGACAATCAAGGACACATGAACGCCCTCCGGGAGCATGGGATCAACCTGATCGACATGGTCGTCATCAACCTCTATCGTTTCGAGGACACGGTCGCCAAGGAGGGCTGTACGCTGGAACACGCCATCGAAAACATCGACATCGGCGGCCCCACGATGCTCCGCGCGGCCTCCAAGAATTACCGCTTCGTCTCCGTCGTCACCGATCCGGAGGACTACCCGAAAATCCTCGCGGAGATGAAGGAGGCGGGGGGCAAGATCTCCGAGGCGACCAACTTCGAGCTGGCCAAGAAGACCTTCCAGCTCACCGCCCGCTACGACGGCGCCATCTCCAACTACCTCGGCCTGCTCGGCGCCGGAAGCCCGGAAAGGCGCGAATTCCCAGACACATTCTCCTGCCAGTTCGCCAAGGCGCAAGATCTCCGCTACGGGGAGAATCCCCATCAGAAGGCCGCCTTCTATCGTGAGAAGGACCCGCAGCTCTCCGCCCTCTCCAACGCGCGGCAGCTCCAGGGCAAGGAGCTCTCCTACAACAACATCATGGACAGCGACGCCGCCTGGCAGGTCGTCTCCGACATCCCCCTCCCCGGCGTCGTCATCATCAAGCACGCGAACCCCTGCGGCGCCGCCACATCCGACGGCGACATGGCCGAGGCCTTCCGGAAGGCGCTGGCGGGCGATCCCGTTTCGGCCTTCGGCGGCATCGTCGCCCTGAACCGCCCCGTGGACAAAAAGGCAGCGGAGGAGCTGGTGAAGACCTTCTTTGAAGTGATCATCGCCCCGGGCTTCGCGGCGGATGCGGTAGAACTCCTGGAAACCCGGAAGAACGTCCGGGTTCTCGAGATACCGGCTGCTTGCAGCAAGCGCTCCTCCGGCTATGAGTTCCGCCGGGTGATGGGCGGTCTCCTCATCCAGGATCGGGACATGGATGAGTTCGACATCCGGAAGGCGAAGGTCGTTACGAAACGGATCCCGACGGAGGCCGAATATCAGGCCCTCGATTTCGCCTGGCGGGTGGTCAAACACGTCAAATCGAACGCCATCGTCTATACGACGAAAGACCAGCTTGTCGGCATGGGGGCGGGCCAGACGAGCCGTGTGGATTCGGTGAAGATCGCGAAGATGAAAGCGGTCCTTCCGACGGAGGGCTGCGTCCTCGGATCGGACGCCTTCTTCCCTTTCCGCGACGGGATCGACATGGCCGCTCAGGCCGGAATCACCGCGATCATCGAGCCGGGCGGATCGATCAAGGACGACGAGACGATACGAGCCGCGGACGAGCACGGCATCGCGATGATCTTTACCGGAATTCGCCATTTCAAACATTAAAAGGAGTTGTAAGCGTATGCAGGAAAAGGCAGGGGTTATCGTCAGCGTCGTCATGGGAAGTGACTCCGATCTTCCGGTCATGGAGGAGGCCGTCAAGGTCCTGGAGGCCTTCGCGGTGCCCCATGAACTCTTTCTGACCTCCGCCCATCGGACGCCGGAGCGGACAACCGCATTCTGCCGCGGGGCGTCCAAGAGAGGGGTCCGGGTGATCATCGTCGGCGCCGGCGCCGCGGCCCATCTGGCCGGAGTAATCGCCTCTCAGACCCTGCTCCCGGTGATCGGGGTGCCCATCGACGCCACATCACTCCAGGGGCTGGACGCCCTCCTCGCCACGGTCCAGATGCCGGGGGGCATTCCCGTCGCAACGATGGCCATCGGCAAGGCGGGGGCGAAGAATGCCGCGCTGCTCGCCATTCGGATCCTGGCCCTGGAGGATGCCGATCTTATGAAGAAGCTCCAATCCTTTGTCCGGAAGATGGCCCAAGAGGTCGAGCGAAAGCACGAAAACCTGAAGAAATGATATGGCCCTTTTCCTGAAAATCGATCCCGGAAAACCGGATGAGGAAAAACTCGCGGAGGCCGTCCGGATCCTGCTTGAAGGAGGGGTCGCCGCCTTTCCAACGGAGACCTTTTACGGCCTCGGGGCAGATGCGCGAAATGAAGCGGCCGTGGAAAAAATCTTCCGGATCAAGGGACGGAACTTCCGGAACCCCCTCCCGGTGATCGTTGCAAACCGCAGGGAACTCGCCCCCCTCGTGGAGGAGATCCCCACGACCGCAAAAATTCTCATGCAGACATTCTGGCCCGGTCCGCTCACCCTGATCTTCCGTGCCGCCCCGTCGGTTTCATCCCGCCTCACGGGCGGCACGGGAAAGATCGGCATCCGCGTCTCCAGCCACCCCATCGCGAGGTTTCTCGCCGCGGGCCTGGCCGGTCCGTTGACGGCAACAAGCGCCAACCTATCGGGCGGACCGGAATGTTCCTCGGCCGACGCGGTCATCCGCACACTCGGAGATCTCCCTGATGCGGTCATCGACGGCGGACCCACGCCGGGAGGCACCGGATCGACGATCCTCGACGTCACCGTCTCCCCGCCCCGGATCCTCCGCGAAGGCGCCATCCCAGGCGGCCTCATTCGGGATGCCCTGAACCTGACTGACATAGGGCCGACCTTCTCGTGAAATTTAGGGAAGACGGTCGGCGCCCCCCGGGATCACCGTTGTTTTGATAGCCCCTGCCTGCTCCTGGTTGAAGACGATCATGAAGGGAATCTCGCCGTTCGGTGCAATGCGCTCGTTCGAGACGTCGCTCCCTTGTTGGATGGATAGCTCCCGCTGAATCTCGGCCTCCGCCAGAGCCCCCAACTCCGCATCCGTCAGCAGATTGCCGCAGTAGACAATCTTTTCCCCGAGAACAACATCATAGGCATCGGCGATGACCAGACGGACCCTGATTCTTGCAAGCGGGTATGATGCCTGATTCACGGCGACCCCCTCGATCACGCGGAGGTTCCCCGCGAGGAGATTCGCTACGGAACGCTGACGGATATCCTTGATGCGAACCGGCGCCAGCACCGTCCCGCCGTTTTTCATTTGCGGAGCGACGAGATTTTCGAGAACAGGCACCCCCCACAGCCACGGAGCCGCCCACGTCAACACCTGGGTCCGGATCTGCGGGAAAAGATAGAGATAAACCGTTCCCGCTACGACCACGACAAACACCAACAGGGCAATCAGCTTCAGAAAGGTCCGGCCCAACCCCGTTCTCCCTGTCCCACCTTCGGGAGGCTCCTCTTCCACCATTTCCATGCTTTCTTTTTCATCGGCGGCAGCTGGACCGGCAAGGGTCTCCTTCCCGAGATCCTCACCAAGTTCCTGGATCGAAGGTTCCCTGCCGAAATCCGCTTCCGGTTCTCTTTCCGCACGAATCGGGGTGGGCGGCACCTCTTCCGCCTGCGTTTCCATCCGTTTCAATCGCTCTCCCGCCGCGGGAAAGCGATCGTCCGAGTTACGCCTGGCGTCGCTGATCCTTACGGAGGGAATCTCCGGTTCGACAGCGGAGGCGTCACCGGCGGACCGCTGCTGGAAGAAGACATGCTGGCAATGGCTGCAGCGCACCCATACGCCGTCTCCCGCCATCAGGGTATCGTCAAACCGGAACCGCGTTTCACACTTCCGACACTGGATAATCATATGCCCTCCCTCTCAGGCGATGTCTCTAAGCACCCGGACATCTGGAAGAAAACGGAATTGCTCATTATAATCGAGTCCATATCCAACCACAAAAGCATCGGGGATGGGAAAGCCCACATAATCTGCCACAAAGGGAACCCTTCTCCTCTCCCGCTTGTCGAGAAATGCACAGACCTTGAGCGAGGCCGGACGTCTCTCCCGCAGAATCTCCATCAGCCGCGAAAGGGTGAAGCCGGTATCGACGATGTCCTCCACGATGAGGATATCCCGTCCCGCAACCGGCGTCTCCAGATCCTTGCGGATCAGGACCTCCCCCGAGCTGACGGATTCCGCCCCGTAGCTCGCCATCCGGACAAAATCGACGGTACAAGGAATGTTGAGTGCGCGAATCAGATCGGCCATGAAAACGAAGGCGCCATTGAGGATGCCGACAATCAGCAGCTCTTTCCCCGCATAATCCCGGGAGATCTGAGCCGCAAGCTCTCCGACCCTTCTTTCGATGACCGCCTTCGGGAAAAGGATCTCTGTCGTCGTCTCTTTCATTCCTGCACCCGGGGAAAAACGTTGCCGCCCCTTTTTCCGCGGGGACACGATGCGGCATCATGTCCCCGTCGGTCCGGAAAGAAAATCATTTGTATGCACACTAAACGACGTCGTGCCCCCTGTCAACGAAAATCAGGCTGGAGGAACAAGATTGCAGATCAAGGGTAAAGATGATAATCAGGGCACGGAAAATGAGGAATCCTTGCCGATACCGGGAAATCCTGCAAGAGAGTGGAACATGACCGATCCGTCCGCAATGTATGCCGGCGAACTCCTGCTCGCCGTCGAAAAACCGAGCCGCTACACCGGGGGCGAGGTCAACGCCGTCGGGAAAGACCCGGGGACCTGCCGCCTCCGTTTTGCCCTCGCCTTCCCCGACACCTATGAGGTCGGGATGTCCCACCTCGGCCTCCAGATTCTCTACGCCGTCCTGAACGGCCTGCCGGAGGTTGCTTGCGAGCGCTGCTACGCCCCCTGGCCGGACATGGAGCAGGAGCTGCGTCGCCGCCGAATGCCCCTTTGCTCGCTGGAGTCTCAACGGCCGCTTGCCACCTTCGACATCGTCGGCTTTTCGCTCCAGTACGAGCTCTCCTACACCAATGTTCTGATGATGCTCGATTTGGGCGGGATTCCGCTCCGCCGTGAGGAACGGGGCGACGAACACCCGCTGATCGTCGCCGGCGGTCCCTCGGCCTTCAACCCCGCACCGATGAGCGCCTTCGTCGACGCCTTCGTGATCGGCGAGGGGGAGGAGGTCGTCCAGGAGATTGCCAACGCTGTCATGGCCGTCCGCGCGCGGGGCGGCAAGAGACGGGAACAGCTTGAGACTCTGGCCGTAATTTGCGGGGTCTACGTTCCGGAGATCCATACCGGAAATGAAAGAGTCGCAAAACGGATCATCACCGATCCGGACGCCTGGCGCCAGCCCCTCTGCCCCGTCGTCCCGCTGATGAAGACAATCCACGACCGGGTGACCCTGGAGATCGCCCGAGGATGCACGCGGGGCTGCCGCTTCTGTCAGGCGGGAATGGTCTGGCGGCCTGTTCGCGAACGGACCCCCGCCGTCCTTGAGGAGATGGCCGAGGCGATGCTCCGGGCGACGGGGCACGACGAGATCTCCCTCCTCTCTCTGAGCTCCGGCGACTATTCCCGGATCGAACCCCTCCTCACGACGTTGATGGACCGTTATTACGCCCGGCGGGTCGCCATTGCGCTCCCGTCGCTCCGCGCCGAAACCCTCACTCCGCAGTTAATCGAGGGGATCCGACGGGTCCGGAAGACGAGCTTCACACTCGCCCCCGAGGCGGGGACGCAGCGCCTCCGCGACGTGATCAACAAGGGAAATACGGAGGAGGATCTGCTCGCCACAACGGAGCGGGTATTCGCGGCCGGCTGGAAGGCGGTAAAACTCTACTTTATGATCGGCCTTCCCGGCGAGCGAGAGGAAGACCTGGAGGGAATCGCCGAGCTCGCCCACCGGGTCCTCCGGACGGCGAAGAACCGGGGTCAGGTCACGGTCAGCCTTTCGACCTTCGTTCCCAAGCCCCACACTCCCTTCCAGTGGCAGTGCCAGATCGGCATCAAAGAGACAGCCGCCCGGCAGGAGTTTTTCAAGAGGCGCCTGAAGAACCGGAATATCAGCGTCAAATGGCATGACGCCCGGATGAGCCTCCTCGAAGGGATCTTCTCTCGCGGGGGGGAGGAGACCGGCGATCTGATTGAGACGGCCTTCCGCCTCGGCTGCCGTTTCGATGGCTGGAGCGACCACTTCCGTTTCGACCTCTGGGAGGAGGCGCTCCGCCGGACGGAAATCGACGCCGGGGAATATCTGCGGGAACGTCCCGGTTCGGAGATCTTCCCCTGGGAGCGGATCGATTGCGGTGTCCGCCGGGATTTTCTGCTGGCCGAGGCCGAAAAGGCCAAAGAAGGCGAAGCGACGCCGGACTGCCGGACCGGACCGTGCAGCGACTGCGGCGTCTGCGATCACAAGACCATCCGGGTCGTCACCGCCCCAGCGGACGCGCCCGTCGGGACCCTCGTATCCACCTTCGCCGGCCCGGAAGACGCCGGGGGGCCGGAAAAGGCATTCCGCCTCCGGTTCACGAAATTGGGACCGGCACGGTTTCTCTCTCACCTGGAGCTCTCCACGGCTCTGAGCCGGGCAATGATCCTGGGCGGGATCTTCTTCGTCTATTCGCAGGGGTTCCATCCCCATCCGCGGATCTCCTTTGCAGGGGCAACGGCAGTGGGCATGGAGAGCCGGGGCGAATTCGCGGATATCCGCATCCAGGATCCCGGAGTGGGGCTGAAATCCCTCGTCGCCCGGATCAATGCCGGCCTCCCCTCCGGTGTCGCGGTCACAGCAATGCGGGAGCTTCCGCCGCATGATTTCTCTCTCGCGGAAATCGTCAAGGGCTTCCATTATGATATCATTCTGCCGGAGGAGACCGGAGAGGAGGATCTGCAGAGGTGCGAAGCCGACATCCTCCGTTTTCTCGACGCGCAGAGTTTCGCCGTCCGCCGGGAAGTGAGCGGAAAGACCGTCCTTAAAGAGATTCGCCCCCTCGTCACAGGCCTCACCCTGGACCGACCCTCCCACCGGATCATTCTTTCCGCCCATTTTGGTCCGGAAGGGACGGTCCGCCCCACCGAACTCTTGACCTCCCTTTTCGGCTTTTCCCCCGAGGCGGCCCGCAGCACACGCATCGTCAAGACAGCCACCCGGCCGGCCGATTTCGTCGGACCGGCCGACCGGGAAATATTTTCGGGGACATGATGCCGCATCGTGTCTCCGCCCAATAAATTTTCTTGACAAATGCACTTTCTTTTCGTTATGGTGCGGATTCAAAATTTTCAAGAGGGAACTAAGCCATGTACGCAGTCATTAAAACAGGCGGCAAGCAGCACAGGGTCACCGAGGGAGATGTGATCGCCATCGAAAAGATCAACGGCGACAGAGGGGAAGCGGTCGTTTTTGACCAGGTCCTGATGGTCGAGAAAGAGGGCGACATCCGGGTCGGCAGGCCCGTCGTCGAAGGCGCGAAGGTGGTCGGCGAGATTCTCGCCCAGACCAAAGGCGACAAACTTATCGTCTACAAGACGAAAAAAAGGAAGGGTTACCACAAGAAGAACGGTCACCGCCAGCAATTGACCAGCATGAAGATCAGGGAAATATCCATTTAAGCGGAGGACATTATGGCACACAAGAAGGGACAGGGAAGCTCCCGGAATGGAAGAGACAGCAATTCCCAGCGGCGGGGCGTCAAGGCATACGGCGGCGAGAAGATCAGCGCCGGCACTATCATCGTTCGTCAGGTCGGAACCGTATTTCATCCCGGCAACAATGTCGGGTTGGGGAAGGACTATACCATTTTTTCGAAGATCGACGGCTTCGTGAAATTCGAGCGACTCGACAAGAAGCGGAAGAAGATCAGCGTCTACGCCGCGGCGTAGACACCTTTTCTTTTTAGATAAAGTAAGGAGAACGGGGAAATGGGCGAGAACGGACGTGAAACCGGGGTAGTCAAGTGGTTTAACGACAAGAAGGAATACGGTTTCCTCTCCCGGGCCTCGAGAGAGGATGTGTTTGTCCATCATTTTGCGATCATCGCGGAGAGATTCCGTAGTCTGGCCGAAGGAGACCAGGTCGAGTTCGCGATCCAGCAGGATCAGAAGGGCCAGGCCGCCGTGGACGTGTGCAAGATATAGCGTACCGGTCTTCGTCAGGGCGGGGCACACGTTCCTATCGATATCCTCCGAACAGATCGTCACCCCGGGGATGAGCCGGCGGATTTTGTTTACGCAGCCGCCGGTCGTTCTTCCTTTAGCCCATCCGGAAAAAGGCGCAACCTCTATTTCCACACCCGACAACTGGATAACACTTTCTCCTTCCACCCCCTCCGCGCGAAAAAGGCATAGGCAATCCAGATGAAATTCATCGACGAGGCGAAGATTTACGTCAAGGCGGGCGACGGCGGGCGCGGTTGCGTCAGCTTCCGGCGGGAGAAGTTCGTCCCCCGCGGAGGACCGGACGGCGGCGACGGCGGCCATGGGGGAGATGTGATCATACGCGCCTCGCTCAGCCGGCGCACCCTCCTCGATCTCAAGTTCCGCCAGCACCACGTGGCGAAACACGGCGGTCACGGCGAGGGAAGCAAGCGGACGGGCAAGAATTCCGAGGACGTGGAAATCGTCGTCCCGGTGGGCACGCTCGTCCGGGACGACGATACGGGGGAACTCCTCGCCGATCTGGCGTCCGACAGGAGCTCCTTCATCGTCGCCAAAGGCGGAATGGGCGGTCGCGGCAACGCGCGATTCGCCACCGCTACCCGCCAGACCCCGCGCTTCGCCCAGCCCGGCATCCCGGGAGAGGAGCGCTGGATCACGATGGAGCTCAAGCTCCTGGCCGATGTCGGAATCGTCGGCCTCCCGAATGTCGGCAAATCAACCTTCATCTCCCGCGTCTCCGCCGCCCGGCCCAAGATCGCAGATTACCCGTTTACGACGCTCGTCCCACATCTGGGCGTGGTCCGGTACGGAGAGCACGAATCGTTCGTGATCGCCGACATCCCGGGGCTGATCGAAGGGGCGCACGAGGGGATGGGGATGGGCATGCAGTTCCTCCGCCACGTTGAGCGGACCTCCGTCCTGCTCCACATCATCGACGTCTCGCCGGAATCCCACGAGGGCGCCTGGCATGACTACGAACTGATCAACCGGGAGCTGGGGCTCTTCAGCCCCGATATGCGGAAAAAACGGCAGGTCGTCGCGATCGGCAAACTCGATCTCACCGTGACCCGGGAGAGGTGGAAGGATGCTGTTGACATCTTTGCACAAAAAGGAATAAAATTGCTCGCTTTTTCGGCTGCAACGGGAGAAGGCGTCCCGGAGGTGCTCCGGGAGCTCATCGTCCTGATCCCCCCGCATCTTCCCCCGGCGGATGAAGAAAGCGGGGTAGAACTGCCGGAGGAAATATCATCATGACACGCAAAGAACAACTCGCGGGCGTCCGGAGGATCCTCGTCAAGGTCGGAAGCGCCGTCCTGACCGGCGAGGACGGCCTCGACCTCCAAGTGATCGAACAGCTCGCGGCCGATATCGCGGCCCTGCGCGAACGGGGTTTTCAGGTCGTCCTCGTCAGCTCCGGCGCGATCGCCTCCGGGAAACACCGGATGGGAATCGAAGGCAAACTCAAGAGCATCCCCCAGAAGCAGGCGGCAGCGGCGGTTGGCCAGGGGCGGCTGATGCGGGTTTACTCCAATGCCTTCGGAAAACACGGCCTCTTCGTCGGCCAGGTCCTGCTCACGATGAGCGACATCACCGACCGCAAGCGTTTCCTGAACATCCGCAACACCCTCTTCACCCTGCTGGAGTGGGGCGTCATCACGATCATCAACGAAAACGACACGGTGGCCGTCGATGAGATCAAGTTCGGCGACAACGACCACCTGGCCGCGATGGTGGCCAACATCGTCGAGGCTCACCTGGTGATCAATCTGACGAGCACGGAAGGTCTCTACGACCGGAACCCGGCCGACACCAAAAAGGCAAAACTCATCCCCATCGTTACGGAATTCACCCCGGAGATCGAGGCCGCTGCGACCGAAGAGGCCACCCCCGTCGGGATGGGCGGCATGAAGAGCAAGGTCCAGGCCGCGAAAAAGGTCACCGCCTCCGGCATCCCCTACATCATCGCCCCCGGCCGGCGCGCCGGCGTCCTCCAGGAGATCCTGGACGGGAAAGAGACCGGCACCCTTTTCCTGCCGCCGGCGGAACACCTGAGCAGTCGGAAATATTGGATCGCCTTCACGCTACGCTCCCGGGGCCGCCTCCTGATCGACGATGGGGCAAAAGAGGCTCTCCTCCGGGACGGCAAGAGCCTCCTTCCCTCCGGCGTAACGCAGGTTGAGGGGGATTTCGTTCTCGGAGACCCGGTCACCTGCGTGGACGCAACGGGAAACGCGATCGCCAAGGGGCTGGTCAACTACGGTGCCGACGAGATCCGGAAGATCATGGGGCTGAAGACCGCGAAGATCGAACAGGTCCTGGGCTACAAAGACTACGACGAGGTGATCCACCGCGACAACCTGGCCGTCACGGCCCAGCCTGCCGGAAAGTCAAAAGCCTGATTCTTGCCTCATCGCCGGAACTTTATCCCGCGTGCGCCCGGCATGCCCCGCTGCGCCTTAGGAACCGGAGGAATCGCATTTTCTCGGCGACTGGTTGCAATTTGGTCACAAATACCTTATCAACAATGGCGTTCGGTGCCGCCGCTGCGCAGATAGTCTTGGACGATGAGAATTTTTATTGCTCCGCGGGAGGCCGCGGCAAAAGTGGAGACATCAGTCAATGAACAACGCGTTCGTCAATCTGCTGGTGCGGTGGTTCGTGCTGGCGCTGGGCGTGGTGTTGAGCACGAAAATCGTGCCCGGCATCAGCTACGACACGGGCACGACCCTCGCGGCCGTGGTGCTGGTACTGAGCTTCTTCAATGCGGTCCTGAAGCCGCTGCTGCTGCTTTTCACCCTGCCGTTCATTGTCCTGTCGCTCGGCATCGGCATCTGGATCATCAACGCCATCCTGTTCTATTTCGTCGGCCGGCTGGTGGACGGGTTTCATGTGGCCGGGTTCGGTTCGGCGTTGTTGGGGGCGTTGATTGTCAGCATGACCAATCTGCTGATGAACCGGCTGCTTGTGCCACCGCGCCCGCCCGGTCCGCCACCGGTCAAGCGGGACGATGTGATTGATATCTGAGTGGCGGGGTGGCACGCGGCCGCTGGCCGCGCTCCACCTGAGATTCTGTTTGACGGACAGGGGGAAGGCGACGTTGGCGGCCTAAATCTTCCTGAAATATGTCCGATACAATGTACGATCTGGTGGACGCATGCGATAATTTATTAGGTGATTTACAACCCTACGCCCTGGGAAGGTACTATGGACTGATTACTGAAACCCCGTGTCTCGAAAAGAGTACGGGGTTTTGTTTTCTGTGCTGACAACTTCCACAAAATGCCCAGATAGACGAAGACGCAAGACTTTAATCCGTAATGTTGTTTTTCGATAATTAAGGTATGGATAGCAGAAATTTGTAAATCCGATTCTATAATGAGCTGGGGCCAATATTCCATTGACACCCAAGAACGTACTTCATATACTCCCACCCTGAAAAACAATGCCTTATCAATTCAATAGGAGGATTCAATCCATGGGT
>Ga0209638_1000813_pt1 | contig 20516 bp, 16 predicted proteins | sample BarGraNGADG00211_FD_184490 | JGI IMG/M metagenome (GOLD analysis project Ga0209638, IMG submission 184490) | Arctic peat soil microbial communities from Barrow, Alaska - Barrow Graham LP Ref core NGADG0002-211 (SPAdes) (version 2) | ecosystem: Environmental > Terrestrial > Soil > Wetlands > Peat...
GCTCGTCCCCGACTGGTACCACGTCGGGGACGAGCCCCGACGCTACAAACTCACACAGTCACCCTATCTACCCGCTCTCGTGAACCATGCTCACGATTGTCCGCGTGGGCCCGATAATTGGTCTCCTACCCCTCCTCTGGCCGGGCAACCGGCCGAGGCAGGCTGCATATGGTAGAATCTAGATGCGGGTAGGGTTGGAGACGATTTACCGGAGAGAGGGGCTATACTATACTTGGTCTTCATGATGGAACCCAAGGTAGCTGGCGCGAGTCTTGATAGCCTGCTGGAAATTGCCTCCAAGCATCTGCCTCCTGCTGACCTCGAGGTTATCAAGAAAGCCTACGAGATGGCAGAGGTGGCGCATCGCGGCCAGTTGCGCATGTCCGGCGACCCCTACATTCAGCACCCCCTCGCCACTGCCGTCACCATCGCCAGTCTCCGCATGGATGCCGCCCTCATCGCCGCGGGCCTTCTACACGACGTTCCCGAGGACACCGGCCGGCCGCTTGCTCTGATCGAGGAGCAGTTTGGGCCCGAGGTCGCGAAGCTGGTGGACGGCGTCACCAAGCTGTCGCGAGTCCGATGGGTTCCCAAGGAGCAGTCCGGCGAGGGCACCGTGAAGGAGAAGCGGCGCGTCGACGATCAGGCCTACCGGGCCGAGAACGTTCGAAAGATGTTCCTGGCCATGGCCGACGACGTCCGGGTGGTGCTGGTCAAGCTGGCCGACCGCTTACACAACATGAAGACCCTCGGGTTCCTGCCCCCCGAGAAGCGACGGCGAATCGCCCAGGAGACCCTGGAGATCTACGCCCCTCTCGCCAACCGGCTGGGGATCTGGCAGATCAAGTGGCAGTTGGAGGATCTGGCATTCAGGCACTTGGAGCCAGTCAAGTACAAGGAGATCGCCGGCTCCATCAAGAGCAGGCGCGCCGCCCGAGAGCGATACATCAGCCGGGTTGAGGCGGTCCTGGAGGAGGAGCTGAAGAAGGCAGCGATCCCGGCGGACATCTCGGGGCGCCCCAAGCACATCTACAGCATCTACCGAAAGATGGAGCGGCAGGGAACTGATATCAGCCAGATCTACGACCTCCAGGCGGTCCGTATCATCGTCGGTGAGGTAAGGGATTGCTACACAGTGCTGGGCATCGTCCACTCTCTCTGGCACCCTCTGCCCGGGCAGTTCGACGACTACATCGCCAGCCCCAAGGAGAGCATGTACCAGTCGCTGCATACCACAGTGCTCTGCCTGGATGCGAAGCCGTTGGAGATCCAGATAAGAACCCGCGAGATGCACCAGCTGGCCGAGTATGGCGTCGCCTCGCACTGGCGCTATAAAGAGGGCGTGAAGAAGGACGCCAAATTCGACGCCAAGATAGCCTGGCTCCGCCAGTTGATGGACTGGCAGCAGGACATGATGATTGGCGCCCAGGAGTTCGTGGACTCGCTGCGCACCGACGTCTTCCAGGACCAGGTGTACGTCTTCACTCCCAAAGGTGAGATCAAAGAGCTGACCGCCGGCGCCACTCCTTTGGACTTCGCCTACCGGGTTCACACGGATGTGGGGCACCGGTGCGTTGGGGGCAAGGTGAACGGCCGACTGGTGTCGCTGGACTACCAACTGAAGAATGGCGACATAGTCGAGATCCTGACGTCCAAAAGCTCCCGCGGGCCCAGCCGAGACTGGCTGAACCCCAACCTGAACTACATCAAGACGATCCACGCTCGGGATAAGATCCGTCAGTGGTTCAAGAAGCAGCAGCGGGACGAGAACATTGCCCGCGGCCGTGAGATGTTGGAGAAGGAGCTGAAGCGGCTGGGGCTCGATTTCGGGAAGCTGGATGAGGTCGCTTCCGCCTTCAAGTACGAGAAGAGCGACGACTTCCTGGCCGCGGTGGGGTATGGAGACATCAACACCCACCAGGTGGCCCAGAGGCTGTCCCCTGCGCCGGTCGAGGAGGAGTTGCCTCCCACCGTCGCCGCGATTCCGATCGCGGACACCCGCGGCATTCAGGTTCAGGGCGTGGGCGACCTGCTCACCAGGCTGGCCCGATGTTGTAACCCGGTCCCTGGCGATCCGATAGTCGGCTTCATCACGCGAGGCAAGGGCGTCACGGTGCACCGAACGGACTGCCCCAGCGTGATCAACGAGGACGAGCCGGAGCGATTGGTAAAAGTAGAGTGGGGACGTATGGATCATCAGACCTTCCCGGTGACTATTCGGGTCGATGCTTGGGATCGAGAGGGGCTGGTGCGGGATGTTGCGGCCGTAGTGGCCGACGAGAAGGTGAACATTGCCTCGGCCAGCGTAACGGTACACAAGGACCGTACAGCGACCCTAACGGCCACCCTGGAGATTGCCTCAATTGACCGGCTTGCCAGGGTGCTCGCCAAGGTTGAGGGGATCAAGGACGTCTTCAGCGTGACCCGGGATGGGGGACAGGCGAAGGCGGTATAGGTCAGCGAAAACGTTGGGGGCTTCCTGTGAGATTACTTGCCTGACAGGGAGACGTTGGCGACCATGCCGGTGAAGCTGTGGCCCGCGCCAAGCACCTCGACCGATATGATGTGCACCGGTTTCGGCTTAATCTGCATCAGTTCGCCGCTGTAGCTAAACCACTCCCCCTGGGACACCATCTGGCCGTTGGGCGTGGGCCTGTTTTCCGGGTTCCGGAAGAAGAAGCCGTGGCTCCAGTCTATCTGCCCACCCGTCGCGTCGCGGTATTTTACCCGTATCATCACCGGGTATTCGTAGCCCATGTAGCCGCCGCCCGATAGGCTCTGGTCGTCTACCTTTACGGCGGCGTGAAGCTGAAGTGACTCGTAATCCTGGACGTCACGGTTTACGTTCTGGCTCAGGCCAGTCTCGTTGTGGGTTGCGAGAGGGCTGTATCTAGAAACACGCATGGCGATGGCGTTGGCCCCCTCTACCTCTTCGGTCGCCAGCATCCTCTCACTGGTCTCAACGGGGCGCCCCTGCTCGTCAACCTGGAGCATTTCCCATTTGGAGAAGCCCTGGACGAAGTCCCCATTCTGGACCAACTGGTCCCCCTCAGGCAGCGGGCCGGACAACTCTGACTCGGTGAGGAGCACTTTCTCTCCGGACTCCAGCTCAGCCGTGCCGCTCTTGCTGTAGGCCGTCGCCTTGCCACTGCGAGCAGAGATCCGAGTCCTGCCTTCAGATACATCCACACCGTAGTTGCCCTTGTCCAGCACCGCGTAGCCAAAGGGAGTTGCGACCGTAAACTGACTATCGGCGGCAGAGGAAGAGGCTACCTCCAGCCTAGCGGTGCCCTTATCCATGCCAAGAGCGAAGCCGCTGAAGCCCTGGTGGAAGCGACTCTTCCGCAGCTCGTTCAGGTTCACCTCCGCCCCGGAGTAGAGGTACACTCTGCTACCGTCGTCCAGCAGAATAGAGGCACGCGCCCCCTGTCCCACCAACAGCCCATCACCTTCCCTCAGTTCCAGGTCGTTTTGACCGTTGATAAGGGTGGACGAGACGGCGTCACGGAAGAGGACAATCCCTTCCTCGATGGAGAGCCTGGCCGTACGTGGCTCGGTGGCCACGTCGTAGTAGTGCTTGGCTGCCACGGCGGCCCCAATGACCAGCACCACAAAGATGCCAAAAGCGATCGACAGGACTGCCCATGCCGTGGTTTGCGTGGCGGGCCTGTGGGTGTGGTTGGCCTCAACCCCCTCATCGGAGGTTGGCTGTACGACGGACTGGGGACTAATCGGCATCGTCCCCAGTATCTTCCTTACGCCGCCTCCGGACTACCTCCACCGGCGGTGGAACCTCAGTGATCTGGGAGTGTACGGTCGAGACCTTCACCTCCTTCTTCGATTTCTTCTTTGCCTTGTCGTCACGTTTGTCGCGGTTTCCCATGACCATTCACCTCAATAGCCTCAATAGACTGTACGGACTCTCTTGGGACTGTACGGACCCTCTTGGAGTGTAGCAAGAGTGCCGTATGCTGTAAAGTCAGGCACTATCCCTCGTATTTTCTGGCCGACTCGAAGGCGGCGGCCCTTGCAATCCGGTTGGCCGCCCTGGCCTCCTCCACGACTGGGGTGTACCCTGCTAGGAATCGTTCGCGCAAGACCGGGAAGCCACCCTCCGATATGGAAGACCTTATCTCCCGTGCCAGATTGAGGAGGAAGTGCACGTTATGGATGGTTGTGAGCCGTAGCCCAAACAGTTCGTCGGCCTTGATCAGGTGGCGAATGTAGGCCCGAGAGAAGTTGCGGCAGCTGTAGCAGCTGCACCCCTCCTCGACTGGCCGCGGGTCGTCCCGAAAGCAGGCGTTGCGGATATTGAGGCGTCCACTTTGGGTGAAGAGGGCGCCATTTCGGGCGATCCGGGTGGGGAGAACGCAGTCGAACATGTCCACCCCACGGGCCACGCACTCCACCAGATCCTCCGGTGACCCCACCCCCATTAGATAACGTGGCTGATCCGCCGGGAGGTGGGCCGTGGTTTGTTCCAGCACGGAGTACATGATCTCTTTGGGCTCGCCCACACTAAGCCCGCCTATACCGAACCCGGTGAACCCCAGTGCGGTAAGTGCCTTGGCGCTCTGTTCTCTGAGGTCGGGGTGAACCCCACCCTGCACGATGCCGAATAGCGCCTGATCCGGGCGGTGGTGGGCCTCCAGGCAGCGCTCCGCCCATCGGTGGGTGCGCTCCATGGCCTGAATAACGTACTCCCTCTCTGCCGGGTAGGGAGCGCACTCGTCGAAGGCCATGATGATGTCCGCGCCCAGCTCCTCCTGTATCTGCATGACACTCTCGGGCGAGAAGAAGTGCTCGGAGCCATCGATGTGGGAGCGGAAGGACACGCCGTCCTCGCCGATGCGTCGAAGGTGGGCGAGACTAAACAGCTGGAACCCGCCGGAGTCTGTGAGGATGGTCCTGTCCCACCCCATGAAGTTATGCAGCCCGCCCATCCTGGCGACCAGGCCGGAGCCAGGGCGCAGGTGCAGGTGATAACTGTTGGAAAGGATGCACTCTGCCCCAAGGTCGCGGAGTTCGTCGGGACTTAGCGACTTGACCGTGGCCTGGGTGCCCACCGGCATGAAGGCGGGGGTGTGCAACGGCCCATGAGGAGTGGTGAGACAGCCGGTCCTGGCTGCTGTTGCGGTGCATCGGTCTTGAATGGTGAAGTCGAACATAGACGGTTCCTAAGGCGGGCTGATCCTGTGGCAAATGAGTTGGGGGCCGATTGGCCCCGCGCGAGGGTTGCGGTAGCTATTCTACCATGTCCGTCCTGTGGCGGCTTGACGACCTGGGGAGCGTGGGCGCCTCGCCCGCAATCGCTCGGGGTGCGGAACCAACCAAAGGGTAGTTGACGTAAAACTTCTGTTAACTGCTCAGGGCTGGTAAACTGGCGGGAACTGGTGCCCAGCTCGCCTGTAGGGCCCTTCGTGGCCGCGTGGGCGGGCTGGACGAAATGTAAGTCGAGTTCTGGAGGTTAGATTTGGAAGAGGGGGAGCAGCGGGTCGCGATCGGCGGGGTTCAGTACAATCGGGCGGGATGCCTTCTGGTTCCATTGCCCCTTATTCGGCTGAAGTCGGCCGGGGCACTGGTGGTGACCAACAGGCGGATTCTCTTCGAGCCGATCCTGTTCTACAAGTGGGTGATCAAGGGGTTCGAGATCGAACTGGATAGTGTCAGCAGCGTGGTTGCAGAGGGCAGCAGTGTCGAAATGAGCCCGTGGTCGCTGGTCAGCTTTGGAAAGAGACTCACCATCCGATTGAAGGAAGGTCACAGTTACACCTTTCGGTCCACGGAGGCGGACCTGCTGGCGGAAGCGATCAACGGTCTCTTGGGACGCTCCGGGAGCTAGGGGCCGCCTTTGTGCTATGATTCACCCATCTTCCAGCGAGGTTTGTACGGTGAGCGACAGGCTGGTTTCGCCGGATGTGGGCGAGTCCGAGCAGGCAATCGAATCAAGCCTGAGGCCGAAGCGTCTAGAGGACTACATCGGCCAGGATAAGGTGAAGGAGAACCTGCGCATCTTCATGCAGGCCGCCAAGGCCCGGGACGACGCGCTCGAGCACGTCCTGCTGTACGGTCCGCCGGGTCTCGGGAAGACCACCCTGGCCAACATCATTGCGTCCGAGATGCAGGTCAACGTGCGCACCACCTCTGGTCCCGCTATCGAGCATCAGGGGGACCTGGCGGCGATCCTCACGAACATGAGGAAGGGTGATGTCCTCTTCATTGACGAGATACATCGACTCAGCCGGGTAGTGGAGGAGTCGCTCTATCCCGCCATGGAGGACTTTGCCTGGGATATGATTGTGGGCAAGGGGCCGACCGCCCGAAGCCTTCGTCTCAGCCTTCAGAAGTTCACCATCATCGGTGCCACCACCCGCATGGCCATGCTTAGCTCGCCGCTCCGAGGCCGCTTTGGGGCTATCTACCGGTTGGAGTACTACGACCAGGAGTCCATAGAGATGATTCTCTCCCGCTCCGCGCGGATCCTGGACGTGAAGATCGTGCCAGAGGGGAGGGCGGAGATCGCCAAACGCTCCAGGGGGACCCCGCGGGTGGCCAACCGGCTGCTGCGACGGGTTAGGGACTACGCCCAGGTGATGGCCGATGGTGTAATCACCCTTCCGGTGGCCGAGCAGGCTCTTTCCCGGTTGGAGGTGGACCATCTGGGGCTGGACGAGGCCGACCGGTCGGTACTCAAGGCGATCATCGAGAAGTTCGATGGCGGTCCCGTGGGGATAGAGACCATCGCCGCAGCGACCAACGAAGACGCCGATACGGTGATGGACGTGTACGAGCCCTATTTGCTGCAGTTGGGCTTCATTGCCAGGACTCCGCGGGGTAGGGTGGCGACCCGACTGGGCTATGCCCACCTTGGGATTGACCCTCGCCCAGACCAGGCCAGGTTACTGTGATAGGGGATTTGCTTGAAGGCGCTGACCCTACCACCAAATCTTCTGGCCGGGGCGATTCGTCGGTAATTGATGCTCACCTCTGATTTCAACTACATCCTTCCACAGGAGCTGATAGCCCAGAGCCCTGCAGAGCCTCGGGATTCCTCCCGCCTGCTGGTGTTGGATCGCGCCTCCGGGGAGTTCCAGCACCGGGTCTTCCGCGATCTGGTGGATTTCCTGATGCCAGGCGATCTGTTAGTGGCCAACAGGAGCCGCGTGATCCCGGCCAGGCTGCTGGGGGTTAAGGCATCCACCAGCACCCCCGTGGAGATGCTGCTGCTGCGCCCCGCGCCGGGCACCATCTCAGTGAATGAGTGGGAGGTGCTGCTGAGACCTGCCAGACGGCTAAAGGTTGGGGCCAGGCTCGCCTTTGGGGATGGGGAACTGGGCGCGGAGGTCCTCTCCATCAACGGGCTCGGGGTAAGGACGGTTCGGCTGGAGGCTCAAGAGCCGCTGGACGCTGTGGTGGACCGGCTGGGCCGGGCTCCTTTGCCTCCCTACATCCACGACTACACCGGTGACCCGGAGCGCTACCAGACGGTCTATTCGGACACCCGGGGCTCCGCCGCAGCGCCGACGGCAGGGCTGCACTTCACCCATGAGTTGATGGACAGGATCGAGGAGCTGGGCGTCCATTTCACGTTCGTGACTCTGCACATTGGGATCGATACTTTCCGCCCAATCCAGGAGGAGGACCCCACCCAACACCCGATGCATCGAGAGTACTACGAGGTCTCGGATGATGTTGCGGGGGAGATAAGCGCTGCCAAGCGCGAGGGGCGGCGAGTGATCGCGGTGGGCACAACCACGGTGAGGGTGCTGGAGAGCATCGCCACGGAAGACTCCCCCTCCAGTCTCAGGGGTGGCGCCGGCTGGACGGAGTTGTTCATCTACCCCGGCTACAGATACAAAATGGTGGACGCTCTGGTGACCAACTTCCACCTGCCGCGCTCCACCCTGATGATGCTGGTGAGTGCGCTTGCCGGACGCGACCTCCTGCGGAGCGCCTACCGAGAGGCATTGGAGCAGCGCTACCGCTTCTACAGCTTCGGCGATGCGATGCTGATTGTGTGAGCATCCCCCTTCCTGCCTCCTGGGGGAAGGGGCAGGGGGAAGGGAGCGCTCAGCCCCGCGACTTGTGTCGCAGCTGCTCCGCCAGGTCGGACACCCGTTCTGGGTTCACCTTGTCCTCGAAGCCGTCGTAGGTCAGGCTGATCCATGGCTTGTGGCCGTGTTGCTTGGAGATATCCGACGCAATGGCCGCCACGATGCCGCCGGGCATGCAGCCGTGAGGCATCACCGAGATCACGCCGGCGAAGTGGGGATCGGCCATCTGGCGCACCCCGCTGCCCAGAGAGAGCACTGCCTCGCTGCCGTTTCGGGCCGGCAGGTAGCGGGCGGAAGCCGCGAGCAGATCCCTGGTGCTCGGCTCTTTCTCGTGGATCGCGGATTTGAACCAGGAGGTGATCCGACCTTCGTACCGGTCGGTGGCCAGCTTGCGCAGGGTTCCCTTGACGATCCTGACCAGGTCTCGATTGATCCAGCCGTCCTCCAGGTTGCGCATTATGGTGTACTTCAGCCACTCGGCCATGGGGGCGACCTCGGCCTCAAGACCGTTGGCTTCGCAGACTGCCACCAGATCCTTGTTGCAGTATCGATTGGCCCTCAGGTAGATCTCGCCGTTTATCCCCACCTTTGGGCGGGAAGGAAGGGCGGGGTCACGAAGGTCTATGAACTCCGCGGCGGCGTCTCGCAGCAATCGCTCTATCGGCAGTCCCGCCTCGACCGCTCCGATCAGTCTGGTGACGTAGCTATCGTAGGCTCGGTTGGACTCTCCGGCCTGTTTCTCGTAGGGGCGGACCGTCCAGAGCAGCCGCTGGAGGAAGTCGGTGGCCACCACACCCTGCCAGACCATCAACTCGAAGCTGGTCCCCAGCCCCAGGTCGGAGTAGGCGTTGTTGGAGACCGTGGTCATCACCTCCAGGTCGATCCCACGGTCATCCAGGATCTTCTGCTGTTCCTGGGCGTACTTGCCCAGCCGGCAGGGGCCAAAGGAGCCGGCCATGAGGGCTCTCGCCCCGTGAGGCATGGTCCCGTCCTCGGCCATCCGAAGAAGAACTCCGAGGGTATCGCGGAAGGGCAGGCACTCCCTGCCGTTGGTCACGTCCCGGCTCAGCACCATGCTCCGCTCGTCGGACTCCGGCAATACCCGGGCGTTCACACCCTGAGCGCGCATCGCCGCCGCCATCACCTCGGCGTGGTCGGACATTCTTGGGATCAGCACGTTTTCCCCGGATCGAACCGACGATGGGACCCTTCGGCTGTACCGGGAAGGATCGCCCGCGGGCTTCAGCCCCGCATGCCGGTAGCCCCTGATGGTGTCTACCATTGCCTCCAGTCGGGTGATGTAGCCCGCCTCGGCGGCGTGCTCGTCCACCTCGATCTGGCCCATCGGCTTGCCCCCCATAATGTCCTCTACGATGTTCTGGATGATGGAGTTGGGGCCGCAGCCGAAGTTGGATAGGAATAGGCCGAACAGCTGAGGGTGGCCGGCGATCAGCTTGGCCGCCGCAAGCAACATCCGCTCGTAGTTCCAGTAGGGACGATCCGATACATCGCGTATGTCCACGCTATCCAGCGGCAGGTAGTCCAGCGGTATGGGCACGACGCCCAGCTTCTGGATCTCTCGGGCCATGCCCAGATTCGCCCCTGCATCCTGGGCGTTGTAGGCTCGGGCCATCAGCACCACGCCAATAGCACGCGGGTCGGCCTCCAGCTTTCCCAGCAGCTGTTGTCCTGCCTCCATGAGCTTAGCCTCGAAGCGACGTTGGCTGGCCAGCGCTGCCCGACCGGCATCCTCGCCCTGCTTGCGGCCGAAGCCCAGCCGCTGGGCGATCTTGGCGAAATGTCGGATCTGCGGGGCGTCGCCTCGGGACAGGTCGATGACGGGGTCCAGCAGCTTCTCCCCCAGTCCGAACACCGACTTGACGATGTAGGGCGCCGCCTGCACCAGGGGGCAGGAGTAGCGCTGATCCTCTTCGCCGCCCTTGATCCCCATGCGGATCGCGTTGGGTATCAAGACGTAGTCGACCTTCTCCTCCAGCAGTTCCGCCACGTGGCCGTGGACCAGCTTGATGGGGAAGCAGCTATCGGTGTAGGCGTGTTCCAGCGAACTCTCGATCAGCTTCTGGTTGGTTGGCGACGAGTAGCGCACCCGCAGCCCCAGGGCGTTGAGGAACCCGGTCAGCATCGGCGCCAGATCCAGGCTCATGAGGGCGCGCGGCACGCCAACGGTGGCACCGGTGCCTGCCGTGGGATCGTACCCCTCTAGCAGCAGCTTCTCCCTTTCCGTGAACGGAGTCTCCACGAGCGTCGTCTTCTTTTCCCCGGAGCCGGTGGCGTCGAAGAGGTCGCAGCGGGAACCGTAGAAGAGCCGTGCACCGGAATCGGTGGTCATGGCGCTGATGGCGCAGCTGTTCTCGCAACGGTGGCAGGTGAAGTTCTTCAGCTTGTAGCCGGAGTTGGCCACGGTCGAGAAGCCCTTAAACGCCGAAGGCGCATCCGCGGGCATCCCCTCGAGGGCCAGCAGCGCCGCGCCGATGGCGCCGGTCACCTCCTTGTGCTCTGGGACGATCAGGGACTTGCCGGGGAACTCCGACTGGAAGGCGGCAACAACGGCCTCGTTGTAAAACACCGCGCCGGTCAGGAAGATGCGATCGCCCACCCGTCGGCCTGCTACCACCTTGGATCGGTAGTTCTTGGCCAGGGAAGTGGAAAGGCTGGAGGTGATCACCTCTCGGGATACGCCGGCATGCTGAGCGGAGGTGACGGACTGGCTCATGAAGGCGGTACACTTCTCGCCCAGGTCAAGCTGGCCTTCGGCGGCGAAGGCGAGGCGGGCAAACTCCCCGGTGCGGGTTGAGATCCCCAACTGCTCCGCCAGCTCGTCCACGAAGCTGCCCGTTCCAGCGGCGCACGCCTTGTTCATCTGGTAATCCAGCGCTGTGCCGTTCTCCAGATAGACGTACTTTGAGTCCTGGCCGCCCAGCTCGAAGATTGTGTTGACGTTGGGGTCGATCTGCAGGGCCGCCCTGGTCTGGGCGGTGATCTCGTTCTTGATGAGGTCGGCTCCCAGGAAGTTCCCCACCAGGTAGCGGCCGGAGCCGGTCACCCCCACTGCCTTTACCCGGACCTTGCCCTCCACCATTGGGACAAGGTTGGCCATCAGCTGCTTCACGGCCTCCAGCGGCTGGCCGGCTGTCATCAGATAGCTCTTGGCAAGTACGTCGCCGGAAGGGGTAATCACCGCGGCCTTGGTGCTGGTGGAGCCGACGTCCACTCCCAGGGCGACGTCGATAACTTCCGATTTCAACTCGGCGGGCTTCCAGCCGTTGGAGCAGGGGTGTTGCTCCAGCTTGCGCTGAATGACGAACAGCTGATCCTCGCCATCCTGCCGGGGGTACAGCTGAGCCGGTCGACTGGGCTTGGCCTTTGCCAGCAGCGCGGCGCCTATGGCCTCGCGTGCCGCGTAATCCGGAGGCACGATTACCCGCTCTCCCCCCAGGAGGGCGGAGAGGGCTCGCACCACCCCTTCGTTAGCCGCAACGCCGCCGATGCAGTAGACCGGCGGGTCGAAGCGATCCCGCCATTGGGCGACGATCATGCGGGCGACGCTGTCAGAGAGGCCGGCGAGCATTGCGGAGATTGACCACCCCTTTTGCTGCAGGTGGATCAGATCCGATTTGGCAAAGACGGAGCAGCGGGCGGCGATACGAGGAGGAGGGTCGCTCCACTCCAGGGCCGCGGGCCCGAACTCCTCTATTGCTATGCCCAGCCGGGAAGCCTGCTGCTCCAGGAAGCGACCGGTTCCAGCGGCGCAGAGGGGCGATCTGGCGACTCGCCACGGCTTGTTCAACCCGTCGGGCAGCCCGATGACCAGGGCCGACTGTCCGCCGATCGCCACGATGGTCTTGGGATCAGACCCGTCCCACATCAGGCCTGAAATGGCGGCGTAGGGGGAGCTGAAGAGTTGCCACCCGGTCTGTCCGTGGTAGAGCTGCCGCGCGGAGCCGGTGACGCCGGCCGCTGCCAGCCTCTCAAGCGGGATGCGTTCGCGCAGCCGATCCAGGAGGGAAGACACGGCCGTGACGGGGCCGCGGTAAATCCTCTCGACGTCTGTCAGCAGCAGATGGTCAATGGCGTCCACCACGGCCACCCTGGCAAAGACGGAGCCCACATCGAGTCCGAGGTAGAGCGGGTCATGAGGAGCTTTCAACTGGAAACGGATACCTGCCATCTCCCGGCGCCTTGAACCAGAATCGACCATTCAGTAAACAACTGCATTGCCGGGCTCACAATTATAGCAGGCGGGGGACGCCGTGGCATCGGGTGGTGGACACAAGTGGCCCGCTCGATGCATGTATTGCCGGTGCGAGGGCCGTGCACGGTTTGCCCTGTGACGATTGGTGAGGTAAAATGCTAAGAAACCCAGAATGGGTTCGAGGTATTGCGAGGGAGGCCGGCGTCCGAATGGCACTTAGACCGATTGTCCTGTTGGGGGACCCAATTCTGCGCCAGAAGGCGAAGAGGGTCACCCGATTTGACGAGTCCGTACAGCAGCTGATCGACGACATGATAGACACGATGCGGGATGCGCCTGGGACCGGACTGGCAGCGCCCCAGGTGGGGGTTCCGCTGCGGATATCGGTGATCGAGGTGGATGACAAGGTCACCGTACTTTGCAACCCCGAGATCGTGGAGATGGAGGGGGAGTACGAGCCCGAGGAGGGATGCCTCTCCATTCCTGGATATGTGGCCAACGTCAAGCGGGCCTTGAAGGTTACGGTTAAGGGGAAGAACCGCCGGGGCAAGGAGATCAAAATCAAGGCCGGCGATCTTCTAGCCCACGCCATCCAGCACGAGGTAGACCACCTGAACGGTATCCTCTTTATAGATCGCCTGTCCAGCCTGGATCTGCTGCGGAAGGTGCCACCGCCGCCTGAAGTAGAGGAGGGTGAGGAGGAGACCGCAAAGGCAGAGACGGCCCAGACAACGGCCTAGGAGTGTGGCGTCGAGGCCTTGCTCCGACGATAGCGATACTGTTCAGCTGTCTAGCGTCGGGGGTGAGCCCGACGAAAGAACCACATTGGGGACAATCCTCGACGCTACGGGTTTTGCACAGCCTCGGAGATGCTTGCCTGCCGCCTCACCACCGTTCAATGCTAGTTTAATACTAGCTAGTATAGAAGCAGGCAAAATTGACATCACGACGGGGCGGCGGATATACTTCCCGGGCAGGGACTGTCGGGGGTGGAGGGCGCTCCCGCGCCCAACACAGGTGCCCTTGGAGGACTGGCGCGGGCCACGTCCTCGCTTTTTGTTGACCGATCGAGTGCCCCGGCAGCTGCGCGGGGATCCTCACATTCCAACCAGGGCGGGGGGTTCGTTCGCCCGAAAGGCGGCAATCGCGCATGAGAAGAAACGTCCGCATTACCTTTGGAGTCATCGTACTTCTAGCGATCTTCTCGCTGGTGACTGTCTGGCCCCACAATCCGGACAAGTACATCCCGGGCGGGGCGGCTTTCCCCCAGGGCAGCGGCATCCACATCAAGATTGGCGATTGGACGTTTGACCGCGGCCCCTTCAAGCTGGGCTTGGACCTGGTGGGTGGTACCCACCTCCTGCTGCAGTCGGACATGTCCAAGGTTGCCGCATCGGATCAGCCTAGTGCGCTCAGCGGCCTGATACAGGTGATCGGCCGCAGGATTAACCAGTACGGTGTAAGCGAGCCTGTCATTCAGGCCCAGGGTGCGGATCGAGTCATCGTGGAGCTGCCTGGAGTGAAGAATGTGGAGCAGGCCATCAGCCTGATCGGCCAGACGGCTCAGATGGACTTCCGCGAGCAGGTGGTAAACAAGGACACCGGCGCAACCGAGTGGGTGGTCGCCAAGGTCAAGGGCTCCGACGGCCAGGACCACGAGTTGACCGGGCAGTACTTCAAGCGGGCCGACGTCGGCTTCGATCAGACAACCGGGGCGCCCAAGATCCTCTTCCAGTTCAACGACGATGGCGCCAAGATGTTCCAGGAGATCACCACTCGCAACATGTACAAGCCCGTGGGCATCTTCCTGGACAACCAGCCGATTTCGACTCCCACCGTGCAGGGGGTCATCTCGAACCAGGGTGAGATCACCGGTCGCTTCACCCTGGACGAGGCGAAGAACTTAGTGATCCAGATGAACGCCGGTGCTCTACCGGTTCCGGTGAAGGTTATCGAGCAGCGGGACGTGGATGCAACCCTGGGCAGCGACTCAGTGGCGCGCAGCATAATCGCCGGTGAGATCGGCATGGCCATCGTCGTGCTCTTCATGGTGATCTACTACCGTCTGCCCGGTGTGCTGGCCTCCGGGGCCCTGGGTGTCTATACCCTGCTGGCAATGGCCGAGTTCAAGCTGATTCCGGTTACGCTGACTTTGGCCGGCATCGCCGGTTTCATCCTGTCCATAGGTATGGCGGTGGACGCGAACATACTGATCTTTGAACGTATGAGGGAGGAGATGCGCGCCGGCAAGACGCTGGGCGCGGCCATCGACGCGGGCTTCGATAGGGCTTGGTCGTCGATCCGCGACTCCAACATCTCCACCCTGATAACCTGCGCAATCCTGTTCTGGTTCGGATCCAACTACGGCGCCAGCCTCGTCATGGGCTTTGCCCTGACCCTGGGGTTGGGCGTAATCACCAGCATGTTCTCCGCCATCACGGTCACCAGGACCTTCCTGCGGATGTTGGTCAGCACCGGCCTGGCCACCAGTAGCTGGCTCTTTGGGCTGGAGAAACCGGCCCATCCAACGTCGGCGGCCGCGAGCCAGGAATCTAGGGGGTAGCCGAAACATGATGCTAGATATCGTAGGCAAGAGGTACTACTTCTTCCTGCTCTCACTGCTGATCCTGATTCCTGGGGTCATTTCGCTGGCGCTTCCAGGCGGGTTGAGGCCCGGCATCGACTTCGCCAGCGGCTCCATCATGACGGTTCACTTCGATAAGGTGGTGGACCAGTCAGAGTTGCGAAGCGAGTTCACCCCCCTGGGGCATCCCGAGGTGATGGTTCAGAGGAGTGGCTCCGAGGCCGGGGCCGAATCCGGCAGCACCTTCATTGTTCGAACCTATCCTTTGAAGGCGGAGCAGAAGGACGAGTCCGGCAAGGTCACCGCCTCGTCCGAGCGGCAGAATGTTGACGATGCGCTGAAGGCTCGCTTCGGCAACATGCAGGTGCTCTCCTTCGACTCGGTGTCGCCGTTGATCGCGTCGGAGATCGTGCGCAACGCGGTCATCGCGGTGATTGCGGCTTCGGCAGGCATCCTACTCTACATTGCCTACGCCTTCAGGCGGGTCAAGAAGTCGTTCAGGTGGGGCACCTGCGCCGTGATTGCCCTGGTGCACGACGCCCTGGTGGTGCTCGGTGTCTTCTCTCTCCTCGGCCGGCTGTTCGACGTCGAGGTGGACGCGATGTTCATCACCGCGGTGATGACGATCATCGGCTTCTCGGTCCACGATACCATCGTGGTGTTCGACCGGGTCAGGGAGAACTACGGCCGCCGGGTTGGCGACCGGCTGGAGAATATCGTTAACCACAGCATCATGCAGACCATGGCCAGGTCGCTGAACACCTCCCTGACGGTGGTACTGGTGCTGGTGGCCCTCTACCTGTTTGGGGGGGTGACCATTCGGACCTTCGTGATGGCGCTGCTTATAGGTATTGTGACCGGAACCTACTCCTCCATCTTCGTGGCGGCGTCGCTACTGGTGGTGTGGGAGAACAATGAGCTTAACGCCGGCTGGAAGAGGCTGTTTGGCGGCAGGACCCAGGCGAAGGTCGCGAGCTAAAGCGGATCAAACAGAAAGGGGGCGGGCCGAGTTGGCCCGCCCCCTTTCTTGGTAAATGTCCCGTGGGGGCGGGACATATCCCGCCCGTAGACGGCGCATGCGTCGCCTTACAGCAGGTGCTTCAGATCGTCGTTCCCCTCTAGCTGCTCCACGATCTTCTTCACCTCTTGCGCCCGCTCTCGCGTGGAGACCAGCACCACATCCGCCGTCTCCACTATCACCAGGTCGTGAAGCCCGATGGTGACCACTGGCCGCGAGGTGGCGAACACAAGGGTGTTCTCCGTGTCCAGCCCCAGGTGGACCCCCCTTACCAGGTTGCTACCCTCGTTGGGAGGGCACACATCCATCAGTTCGGACCAGCTCCCAACGTCGTTCCATCTCAGGTTCGTGGGTACAACTGCCACCCTGGGCGCCTTCTCCATGATGCCGTAGTCGATTGTCTCCTTCTCCATCTTTGGGTAGACCTCGGCCACGACCCTGGCTTCGTCCGGCGTTCCCATGTACGGTTTCATCTCCATGAGATGCTCGTACAGATTGGGCATCAACTGCTGGAACAGCTCCATGATTAGCGAGACGCGCCAGACGAAGATCCCACTGTTCCAGAGGTGCTTGCCGCCATCCAGGAACTGCTGGGCCCGCTCGGCGTTGGGCTTCTCCACGAAGCGAGCAGCCTTGTGGATAGCGCTGTCGGCGTCCTTAGCCTCCAACAGTTCTGCCATCTCGACGTAGCCGAAGTTGGTGGCTGGAAAGGTGGGTCTCACCCCAAGGGTCACCAGGTAGTCGTTTGAGGCCGCAAAGCCCTCTGCCAACTTGAGCGCCCTGACCAGTTCCTCCGGGTTAGTGATCATGGCGTCGGAATGGAGTGAGGCCATCACTGCATCGGGCGCCACCGCCTGGATCGCCAGTGCGGCTAGCGCCAGCGCCGGTCCTGTTCCCCGCCGAACCGGCTCGATTACGAAGTTCCGCCGTGGGAGGGCGGGCAGCTGCTCTCTGACGTCTTCCGCATGGGACTTCTCGGTTACTATGAAGGTCTGCTGAGGCGGAACGAGGGAGACCACCCTGTCCACCGTGTCCTGGATCAGGCTGCGATCAGTAACTAGCGAAAGCAGCTGCTTTGGCCGCTTGCTGCGGCTCAGGGGCCAGAGGCGGGTGCCGCTTCCGCCGGCGAGTATTGCCACGTACATCTGAACTCTCCTTTGAGTGGACATGGTACCATCACCGATGATAGCAGAGACCCTGTTTCAGGGGCAAAGCCGGGGATGGCGGTGACCATCGTGGAAGCGCGGGCGAGTCGCCCGCGGCCGTCGGGAGCATGGCCTCCCGAACGCAGGTATCCACCACGTCCGCCACTACTAACCGGAAGTTGCGGTGCGACAGCAATTCCCGAGTGTTGTCGTTAGGAGTTCGGCAGATGCCCCTGACCTCCCATCGCGGGTTGGATAGACAGGGTTGCTCCACGGCAACTTCATAGTACCATCTTCCCATTGTGACTCAGTAGATGGTTGTTATGCTTTGATCAGGCTACGAGTCTAGTAGAAGGAGTCGAAGTCGTGGCGTTTGTGCCAGTCGACCCGGCGGAGAATCGTGAGCCGCAGTTGCAGACCCATGATACTACTCTTGTCGGCATCGATGGACGGCGTCGCTCCCTTTCGCAGCGGAACCGAAGACGACTCATCGCCGCACTCGGCGCCGTTTGGCTCATGGTGGTGCTGTTCAGCATTCTCATCGTGGCCCATGGTTGGCCCGACATTCTGTTCTCCCTCGACTTCGCCTCCTTTTGGAGCGGTGCTGCCCTGGTGCGGGAAGGTATTGGGTCTGGTTTGTACGATCTGCAAGTGTGTTTGACAACCCAAAAGGGCCACGCCGCGATAGCGTAAAGGGGACACACCCCCGCGGTCGTTAGCTCGTCCCCCCATTGGCTCTTGTGGTCGCCAGCATGGTCGGTTTCTCGGTGGCCGTGGCCTGGTTGGTCTTCGTGGACTGGGCATGGAGGCTCTGCCTGAGCCTGAAGCTGCCAGTGCGGAACTCCAGGATGTGACAGCGATGGGTCAGCCGGTCGAGCAGGGCAGCAGTGAGCCTCTCGTTGCCGAAGACGCTGGTCCAGTCGGCAAACGGCAGGTTGGTCGTGATGGCCACCGCCCGGCGCTCGTAAGCCTCAGAGAAGAACTCAAACAGCAGCTCCGATCCCGTGGCGGTGAAGGGCACGAAGCCCAGCTCGTCGACGATCACCAGGTCAAGGCGCTGGAAGGCTGCCAGGAGAGCGGTGACTCGGTGCTCGGCGTGGGCCTCCAGCAACCGGTTGGCGAGCTCGGTGGCCGCGGTGAAGCGTACCCTCTTGCCCTGCTGGCAGGCTGCTACTCCCAGGGCCGTGGCCAGGTGGGTCTTGCCGGCCCCCGTCCCCCCGATCAGGATCAGGTTCTCCCTCTCGGCGATGTAGCCTCCTCGAGACAACTCCAGCACCATGGTCTTGTTCAGGGATGGCACCGCCTCGAACTGGAAGCCCTCCAGCGTCTTCAGTACGGGGAAGCGGGCGTTGGCCAGGCGCAGCTTCTGCCGGCTCACCTCCCGCTGGCCGATCTCGGCCTCCAGGAGGGCCAGCAGGAACTCCTCGTGGGACTTGCCCGCCCCCCGTGCCTCTCTGGCCAGTTGGGCGTGGCTCTTGGCGATGGTCGGCAGCTTCAGTTGCCTGAGGTAGTTGCCCAGGAGGGCGGCCCTTGCCGTCTGGGTGCCCGCTTCCAGCGTCATCGTCCGCCCCCAACTAACAGGGGCTCCCTCAGCAGTTGGTCGTAGGCGATCAGGTTCGGCGGCAGTGGCTTCACCTCGGCCAGCGATGCAAGCCTCCCCTCGCCCTCCAGTGTCAGGGGGGACGCCTGGGTTGGCTCTAGTAGCTGGCGTAGCAGGAGCCTCACCCCTTCCAGGGAGAAGCAGCGCAGTGCCAGCGCCCTCTCCAACGCCTCGGGGAGGGCGGAGCCCTCGGGCTCGCAGTACAGAGCCAGGATCCTCACGTACTCCTTGGTCGCCGCTACCCCTCCCTGGGGATGGGCCGAGCGCAGGGCCGACAGGTAGCTCCCGAAGATACTCGGCCACCTCCCGTCATCCTGCCACTGCTGGATAGCCTTGCAGTTCTGCAGTGCCCCGGGTCGCTGAGCCAGCAGTCCAAGGTAGTGGCGAGGATCGAGGACATCCTCACTCCGCTCGTAGCTCCGGGCGTGGCTGGCGATCAACGTGGAGCCCCGATCAGCCAGGATGTCGATCCGCCACACCGAAGCCCGGACCAGCACCTCCCTCTTCTGGTAGAGGGCTGGCACCGAGTAGCGGTTGGTCTCGAAGCTCACCGTCGCCGAGCGGCTCACTATCGCTGGAGTCAGCTTGCCGATGGTGTATGAGGTGATGGGTAGGGGGCGCAGAGCGGCCCTCTCCTGCCGGCCCCACAGCTCGCCCACAGTCCCCCTCTCCCCTCGCAGCCGCCTGGCCTTCTCCTTCTCGCAGCACCCCAAGAGGTAGCCGTTCAACTCTTCGTAGGAGGCCACCTCCGGGAGCGGGACGAGGTAGTTGCGCCTGAACGCCCCCGCCAGATTCTCCACCATCCCCTTCTCGTGACCCTCCCCTGGAGTGCAGAAGTGGGCAGAGAAGACGAAGTGGGAGCGGAAGGCGACGAAGCCATCCTGCTCCTGGCGACTGTGCCCCTCCAGCACCTTGCGTACGAGCGTGGTCGGGTTGTCAAAGGAGATGCGAGCCGGCACCCCCTCGAAGAACCGGAAGCCCCCCTCCAGCCCCTCAAGGAAGGCTTCCTGGCGCTCATGTGGGAAGGCCACCAGGAAGGGCAGCTTCGAGTAGCACAGCCGGACGGCACATACATGGACGGCGGTCAGCCTGCCGGCGATGATCGCCTGTGCGCCGAAGAAGTCGGCCTGGGCGTCCTCCCCAGGCCGGTAGGCAAGGATGAGCATCGCGGCGGCAGCCCGAGCCCCGTCTGTGACAGGTCGATGGTTCCTCACGTAGGCCCGAACGGTGCTCTCAGCTCCCCTGAACTGGTACTCGTCCCATAGTCTCTTCCAGACCCGGTGGGCTGTGTGCCGCTGCTTCTTCGGCCTCTGCTCGTCCTCGGCCAGCCACTCCTGGATGATCGGGATCACGGCTCCGAGCACGGGGAAAGGGCGAGGCTCCTTTCGGCTGTACTGGTGGGGGACAGCCTCCTTCAACGCCTTCCGTACCACCCTGTGGGTGTGGTGCTGCTCCCTCGCTATCTGCCTCACGCTCTTGCCCTCTCGGTAGTATGCCTGCCTGATCCCCTCGATACTCTCCACCTTCAGCATCCTCTCCGCCGGTCCCCCCTCATCATTTTCCAAGACGGAGGATACCGGACTGCCCTGCTGAAGGTGTGTCCCTTTTCGACTATCGAATCACCTCAAACCGTGGCCCGTTTAGAGTATCAAACACACCTTGGCTCACCCCCATGGGTCCCCCATACCCTGACGTCGAGGCAGTTGTCAGCCAGACCCTACGCGACAACTTCACATTCGTCCATTTCCGCGTCAATACCAAGGCTGAACGGCTCAGCTTGGATGACCGCGAACTGGCGGAGCGCTTACGCCCAGAAAGGCGCTGCGAGTAGTAGCACCACACCCAGGACGCCGAGGCCCACGGCCGTTGCCTTCTTGGTGGCGATATCGCTTCTCAGCTTCT
>Ga0209638_1000814_pt1 | contig 20499 bp, 17 predicted proteins | sample BarGraNGADG00211_FD_184490 | JGI IMG/M metagenome (GOLD analysis project Ga0209638, IMG submission 184490) | Arctic peat soil microbial communities from Barrow, Alaska - Barrow Graham LP Ref core NGADG0002-211 (SPAdes) (version 2) | ecosystem: Environmental > Terrestrial > Soil > Wetlands > Peat...
ATCGTCGAGGCGCGCAAAGGAACAAAACGTAAATATTATGAGGCTCCGCCTTGTGCGTCCGAGCGCAACTCGGACCGAGCCGCGACCGTGAGAAGCCCTGAAAAAATGTGGTTCGCAGGCGGACCCAGAGGGTACCCCGCCTGCGCCACCTCCGGCAAGTCGTGTGCCTGCAATGGTGGGGCAGGCGTTTTCGCCTGCCAACCGGGAGTGGGCGTTACGGCATCGCCCAGTAACCGGCGCGCGTGCGGGCGGTCAGTTCGGGATGGGCCTTCACTTCGATTCGAATGGTGTGATACTCTGCCGGCTTGCCCGGACGCGGTGTGAAGCTGACGATGTACTGGCGGTGCACTTCGGACGCGATCGCCTGAATCGCCTCTTCCAGCGCTTCCTGCTTGAGAAATCCGATTGCCCGCCCGCCGGTAGTGCGGGTAAGCTCCAGGGAGTTGTCGGGCTTGCCTTGGTGGGCGAGTTCGGTGAAGACGCTGAGCAGATTGCCGGGAGCCATATCGGGCGGCAGCGGCTCGCCGTCTTTTTTGGGGTCCTTGCTCTTCACCGTTTTCGGCCGGGCAGTGAAGGGCTCCAGAAACGGAGAGTAGGTGAGCCAGTAGATGAGGACGTTCTGGCGTTGCGCTTCCCGCAGCACCACCGGAAACTTCACCTTGCTGGAACGGTCGCGCTTCTCGGCGATCGCCAGCAGAATGCGCCGCCGGTCGCTCTTGCGTTTGGCCAGCATGGCGAGCGATTGCATGACGGCCTCCAGCGCCACCGCGCCCGTGCCCTGCACGTGCAGCGAGCGCAGGCCGGCGGAGAGGCTGTCCGAGTTGGTGGTGAAGTCGCGCAGCGTGCGCACCTCGTCGCTGAAGGTGACGAGCGCGGTTTCGCCGCGGTCTCCCGCCAGCAGGCCGGCGAAGAGGATGCCGCTCGCGCCCAGCTTGTCCAGGATGGCGGCGGAGTTGCCGGAGGTTTGCACGGCCACCACCAACGAGATCGGGTTGAACGATTCGTCCACCTGTATCGGCTGGCGCACACCGTTGTCGTAGAGAACCAGGTCGGCGGGCTCGAGCGCGTCGATGTATTTGCCCTTGGAATCGGTGACGGTAGTGGGCGCGATCACCAGCGTGGCGGTGCTTTTGAACTGCGCGCCCGCGATGGTCGCGGTCAGGTGAACGACGGTCGCGGTGAGCAGCAGAAGGGCGAAAGCGCGCATGAGAGAGGACGGTTGCATTTTCGGGGCCGGAGTGCGTCCCGTCAGCCTCCGCTTTTGAGGGCCTCCACGGTCTTGGCCAGCTTGCGCCGCTTTTTGGCCCACTCCGGCTTGTTCTCCTGACGCCCGCGGCCGATCGCCAGCGCGTCCGGCGGGACCGTCTGCGTGACCACCGAGCCGGCTGCCACGTAGGCGCCCGCGCCGATTTCGAGCGGCGCGACCAGGGTCGAGTTGCTGCCGACAAATGCCCCTTCGCCGATCTGCGTGGGGTGCTTTTTGTCGCCATCGTAATTGCAGGTGATGGTCCCGGCGCCGATGTTCACCTTGGCCCCGATGTCGGAATCGCCGAGATACGCCAGATGGCCGGCTTTGGCGCCGGCGCGCATGCGGGTCTTCTTCAATTCGACGAAGTTGCCGATGTGGGCGCCGGCTTCGACGCGATTGTCCATGCGCAGGCGGGCGTACGGGCCGGCATGCACGCCATGCTCCAGTACGGAAGTGTTGACCAGCGTAAAGGCGCCGATTTCCACGGCATCGCCAAGCTGGGAATCCTGAATGATGGAGCAGGCGCCGATGCGGCAGTTCTCGCCGATCGTGGTAGCCCCAAGAATCTGCGCGAACGGCTCGACGATGGTATCCATACCAATTTCGACGGTGGAATCGATGGTGATGGTTTCCGGCTTGATCAAGGTGACGCCCGCGGCCATCAGGGCGCAGCGCTTGCGTTCGCGGAAGATGGCATCGACCAGGGCAAGTTGCGCGCGGTCGTTGATGCCGAGGGCTTCGCCGGGGTCGTCGATGCGCATGGCCTCCACGGTGTGGCCGGCGCGCGTCAGGATGGCCGGCATGTCGGTCAGGTAGTATTCGCGGGCGGGGTTGTGGGGCTGGATCTCATCGACGTGCTTCCAGAAGAGATCCGCGCGGAAGCAGTAGATGCCCATGTTGGCCTCGCGGATGGCGAGTTGTTCCGGGGTGCCGGCCTTCTGCTCCACCACGTCGATAACATGGCCGCGCCCATCGCGGATCACACGGCCATAGCCCGTGGGGTCGTCCATCCGCGCGCTCATCAGGACGGCGGCGGCAGAGCCTTCGGTCTCCTGCGCGATCAGGCGGCGCAGCGTGGCCGTGCGCAACAACGGACAATCGCCGTAAAGCACCACCAGGTAGCCATCCAGGTGCGCCATGGAATCGCGGCCGATCATGACCGCGTGGCCCGTGCCCTTCTGCTCCGTCTGCTCGATGAAGCCGATCCCGGCGCCGGCCACGGATTGGCGCACCTGATCGGCCTGGTGCCCGACCACGGCGAAGATTCGCTCGGGCGGGGCGAGAGCGAGCGCGGTATCGATGACGTGCTGGAGAAGAGTCTTGCCACCGGCCTTGTGCAGCACCTTGGCGTGACGGCTCTTCATGCGGGTGCCGAGTCCGGCGGCGAGGATCACGATGGTTACGGGCTTGTGCATTACTACTATTATGCGTTCTTGCGGCGGTGGCCTTCCTGTGCCAGCTTGATCACGACGGCGGCGGTGGCGGCGGGGTCGTGGCGGATTTTGTCAGTATCGCTGGAGAGGTTGCCGGCCACGACCTTCAGACCCATCTTCATGAGGGCGTCGATATCGTTCTCCACCGGGAGGGCGGCTTGCCTGGCGTAGCGCTTCTTCAGCGCGCTGGTGATGGAGCGGACGTTGACCACGGCGTAGTCCAGGAACTTGCCGCCGGCGTGGCGGTGGACGGCGCGCACGTGATCGCTGGCGCGGAATTCATCGGTTTCGCCGGGCTGCCACATGAGGTTGACAAAGTAGCACTTGAGGGCGGGCGAGGAACGGATGGCGGCGGCGATGCCCTCCACCAGCAGATTGGGAACGATGCTGGTGAACAGCGAACCGGGGCCGAGGGTGATCACGTCGGCCCCGGCGATGGCGGTGAGTGCGGCGGGCATGGGGCGGACCTTACGCGGCCGCAGGCGAATGGACTGGATGCGATGCTTGCTGCGGCTGATTTGGGTTTCGCCGACGATGACGGCGCCGTTGGCGAGGGTGGCTTCCAGTGACACGTTGGCGGTGGTACTGGGGTAGATGCGGCCGGCGATTTTGAGGACTTCCGAGGAGGCCTTCACAGCGTCGGGGAAATCGCCCAGGATCTGGGTCAGGGCCATGAGGAAGAGGTTGCCGAAGCTGTGGCCCTTGAGCCCGCGGCCGGATTGGAAACGGTACTGGAAGAGGCGGGACAGCAGCGCGGAGTCTTCGCTGAGGGCGACCATGCAGTTGCGGATGTCGCCCGGCGGGAGCACGTCGAACTCGCGGCGCAGGCGTCCGGAACTGCCGCCATCGTCGGTTACGGTGACGATGGCGGTGATGTCCAACACGGGCGTCGCGGGGCCGGTGGGCCGGGCGTAGTGCTTCAGCCCTTCGAGGACACTGGACAGGCCGTTACCCCCGCCGATGGCGACTACGCGGAGTGGGGAGTGGTCTTCCATGCGAGGGGCCTGGGCCGGAGAGTCGACATCTTTACCACGCCTTCTTTTCCGGATAGAGCAGGGCCCGGAGCGGGGCCTGGTGGGCCAGCGGAGCGAAATCCGCATCCTGGCGCGCGATCATGCGGTTGCGCGGTTCCAGTTCAATGGCGCGGCGGAGATTCTCCTGGGCGTTGGCAAGATCGCCCGAAAGTGCCTGGGCCAGCGCCAGCGCATAGTGTATATGGTCGGAGCCGGGAGCAATGGCCAACGCCTTCTCCAGGTGGATGCGGGCTTCGGCGGCGTTGCGCGCGTTGATCAGCGCCACGCCGTAGGTATAGCATTCCTCGGCGGTGCCGAAACTGACCGTGGTCTGCTGGAGCCGGCGGTCGCACATGGCGATGTGCAGTTGGGCGCGCTGGGCGACGTCGCGTTCGGCGCCGGCGGCTGCCTGCTGGAAGAGAACGCGCGCTTCGGTGAACCGGCGCGCGTGGAATAGCTTCATGGCGGCTTCGAACGTTTTCAACTGCGTGAGGGCGAGGGCGGCACGGGACGCTTCCGCCGTGGGAACGGGAGCGGGATTCTTGGTGTTTCGGGATGCCTGGGGTTTCGCCATGCGCCTGTCAGCGATCCGGGAATCCGCCGCACTCTTGTTCTTGTCCGCCATGAGAACGCAGGACGGTTATATCAGACCGCGCCATAGAGATGCAACCGGAGTGTGGTTGGCTATCCGAGTCCGGCCTCCCTGAGAAACTTGGCGGACTCTTCCGGCGGAGTCGGGTTGACGTAAAAGCCGGTGGCCCATTCGAAGCCGGCGACATTGGTCAGTCTTGGAATGATCTCGATGTGCCAGTGGTAGTGAGCCAGCGGACCTTCCTGGACGGGCGCGCTGTGCACGATGAAATTGTATGCCGGCCCTTCCAGCACCTTTTCGAGCTTTCGAATAGTGGCGCGGAGGATCCAGGCGAGGTTGGCCACGGTGGACCCGTCGGCATCCTCGAAATGGGATTCGTGGCGCTTGGGCAGAATCCAGGTTTCAAAGGGGAAACGCGGCGCATAGGGCGCGAGCACGGTGAAGCGGTCGGTTTCGCTGATCAGTCGCACGCCGGCGGCGGTCTCGTGGCGGATGATGTCGCAGTAGATGCAGCGCTCCTTGAGATCGTGAAAGATCTTGGCGGCGTCCACCTCTTCCTTGACGCGCTTGGGGATGACGGGGAGCGCGATCAACTGGGAGTGCGGATGCTCCAGCGTGGCGCCCGCGGCGTCGCCATGGTTCTTGAAGAGGAGGATGTAACGGAAGCGGCGGTCTTTCTTGAGATCGTTGACGCGCTCCTTGAAGGCCCAGAGGGCCTCTTCGATGAGCTTCTCGGACATGTTGCCAAGGGTCTTGTCGTGGTCGGGCCCTTCGATGATGACCTCATGGGCGCCGATGCCGTTCATCTTGTCGTACATGCCCTCGCCCTGGCGGTTCAACTCGCCTTCGATGCCGAGGACGGGGAATTTATTGGGCACGACGCGCACGCGCCACCCGGGCTGGTCGCGGTTCCCGGAGGTGCGGTAGGCCAGCACCTCGGGTGGTGTCTTGTTTTCATTTCCGTAGCAGAAAGGGCAGATGGCGGTTGTGGGAGGCGGCACCACCTGCCGGACAAAATCGCTGGGGCGTTTGGCGCGATCCGTGGCTATAATGACCCATCGCCCTGTGATGGGGTCCTTACGCAGTTCAGGCAAGTACGGGGATTCCTCCGGTATGACGATCGGCGGTCGGCAACACTAGATTATATCGTGGCGGAAACAGAACGATGGGACGAAGTCTTCGCGCGGGAACCGGCTTCGCTGGGAGTTTGGGGGATGCTTGTTGACGCGAAGATGCGGAGGCAGACCGCGGAGACGCGGAGGAAGCGGAGAAGACGGTAGGTGCGGGGGACGCCGCGCCCTCACTTTTCCGCCTTGCAAAGCCGGGCAACTTCCGACGATACTGGATGTGGACTGGTACAGATTGTACGAGCGGTACACCATCATGACACGTCTTAATGTCTCGAAAGCGCGGGAAGAGTTTCCGGATGTCGTAAACCGCGCCGCCTACGGAAAGGAGCGGACGATTGTCTCCCGCCGTGGGAAAGACCTGGCTGCCATCATCCCGATAGAAGACCTCCGCCTCCTGGAGCTCCTGGCCCAGGAGGAAATGGACCGAATCGACCTGGAAGACGCCCGCGCAGCTCTGGCGGAAGCGGAAGAAAAGGGGACCATCTCCCTCCGTGACCTTATGCGGAAACTGGGGGACTGAGTCCTGGCCTACCGCGTTGAAGTCACTCCCGCCGCCGAAAGGGACCTCCGCAAGCTCGATCCTCACGTCCGCAGGCAGGTGAACCGGGACATTCTCCGCCTCGAAGAGAATCCACGTCCTCATGGCGTGGAGAAGATGAAGACGAAGGAAAAGCTCTATCGGGTCTATGTAGGGCCGGGGAAGAACTACCGCGCCATCTATCAGATTCGGGATGAAGCTCTCCTCGTCCTCGTGGTAAGAGTGGGAGACCGGAAAGAAGTGTACCGCCGGGTGAAGTGAAGTGTGCGGGAACGGTATCCCGATGGGCAGCGGCATTTTCATCATTCGCTGGAGACGCCGCAGGCGCCATGAGCAACTTCCGCCACGCCGGGTTACGTCTTGAAGGGCTGGTCGATTTCGACCTGGTATCCGCTGGCCAGGCGGTTGGTTTCATTCGCCATGCCGGCCACGGCCATGAGTTCGGTGAACATGGCGTCCGTCATGCCCGCCTTGCGCGCCGCGGCGGTGTGCGAGGCGATGCAATAGGCGCACTGGTTGGTGGCGCTTACGGCCACGTAGATCATCTCCTTGGTGAGCGGGTCCAGGGCTCCGGGAGCCATGATCTGCTTGATGCTTTCCCAGGTGCGCCGCAGGGTGGGAGGATCGTGGGCCAGGGCTTTCCAGAAATTGTTGATCCAGTTGATGTGGCGGGTGGCCATGATGTCGTCATAGACCGCACGCACTTCGGCAGGGGCATCGGGGTATTCGACGAGTCCGAGGGTGGCCATGCCGACCAGGATACCGCGCTGTGATGGATAGTCCTAAACCGACCGGTTCATATCCAAAGTGAGGTTAGTAATCCCGCATTATCCATCGCACAATCGCAATCAGGGAGGTGACAGATGTACACGCTTATCGTTTTTCCAGGAGGGCGCCAGGTTGACGCTCTATTGTTGTGGGCTTCGGCGGAGCGGCTGCGGGTGGTGATTCCGGGCCGGGGAGACACCGCGGAATTTCAACTGATCGAGGGCCGGTGGACTTCGGAAAGCGGCGGGCACGTCGAGCTGGGAGCAATCCTCGCCGAGGATGCGGCGGATGCCAAACAGTTCCTGGCCAACGCCCGCCCGCGCGCGCTATCGGCGGTCTGACTCAGTCGTCATCGATAGGCAGTTCCCTGCGGTACTTGGCCATCGGGTTCTCCTCATCCACCCTTGGCGGCGCGGTATGCACGAGATACATGCCGACGAAAGGCGCCGCCAGCAGAATCAGCAATAAGATGTAGGAAAACGGCGCCCAATTGGCGATCCACACGCCCGCGCCGGTCGCCAACCCGAGCAGGAATATCCGGGATTGCGGAGCGATCAGCACGAAAATAAGGATGAACAGGATTGCTCCGAGATACGCCACGGCCGGCACCTCGATTCCAATTGAAAGTGATTACCTGTCTGTTTCACCACACCGCGGCAGCAACATTCTGCGCTGCCTTTCGTTAGCACTGCGCTTTGGGCGCGGCTGGATGTTTACTTTGGTCAACATCAGGCGGCGCGTTGCGGGCCGTTGACCGGCGAGCGGCGCACTACTTTTAACCCTGACCGAACCGTGCGCCCAACCGGCAAGCGTGCGGCGGATGAGCGGATACCGGTGGGTTAAGATTGAACATGCCCAAGACTTTTCTCCGGACAATGAGCGCCGCGCTGCTCGTGGCGGCGGGTGTGGCGCGTGGCCAGACTCCGGCGGCGGCGCCGGCCTTCGAAGTGGCATCCGTCAAGCCGGCGGGGCCGCTCAACGCGGCCATGACGGCGTCGGGCCGGATACGGATTGGGATGAAGATCGACGCCGCGCGGGTGGATATCGGGAGCCTGTCGTTAGCCGACTTGATTCGCATCGCCTACCGGGTGAAGGCATACCAGGTTTCGGGTCCGGATTGGATGTCCACGGAGCGGTTCGATGTGCGCGCCAAACTGCCGGAGGGCGCTTCCCAGGAGCAAGTGCCGGAGATGCTGCAGGCGCTGCTGGCGGAGAGATTCAAATTGACCCTCCATCGCCAGACGAAGGAACAGAACGTGTACGCGCTAGTGGTGGGCAAGGGCGGGTCGAAGCTGAAGGAATCGGTACCGGAGGCCGACGCGCCGCCGGCCGGCGACCCGCCACCGGGCACCACGGTAATTGGCGAAGGGAAGGACCAGGTGCGGGTGAGCGGCAACATCGCGGGCAAGGGCATGGTGGTTTCGAGCGCACCGACGGGAGACCTGAAGATGTCGATGGGGCAGGGGGGCACCATGCGCATGGAGTCCTCGAAGATGTCCGTGGCGACGCTGGTGGAGATGGTGTCGCGGTTCGTGGACCGGCCGGTGATGGACATGACTGAACTCAAAGGCACCTACCAGGTAGCGCTGGAACTCACCATGGAGGACATGCGCGGAATGGCGCGGACGGCGGGCGTGATGCTGCCGCCGGGCGGCGGCGCGGCAGTGGCGGAGACCGCGTCGGATCCATCGGGCGGCTCGATTTTCAGCTCCCTGCAACAGATGGGTCTCAAGCTGGAACCGCGAAAGGCGCCAGTGGATCTGATCGTGGTGGATCACGTGGAAAAGGTTCCCACGGAGAATTAGGGGGAGGGCGGCTGGATTGGATTGTCCGAGCTGCCCCGCGGATGCACAAGGCGGATCCTTGTGCCACAAAAAAGCCCGGAGCACGAGGAGTGCTCCGGGCTGGAATTACTCGGTGCGGTGCGGGCTACTGGGGACGCATCCAGATGTCCTCCAGGACAGTGACGGAGGACGTCAAGGTCTGGCCGCCGACGGTGAGCCGGACCATGTAGGCACCGGGTTCGACCAGGGCGCCGGCGCCACCGCCGAAGCCGCCAAACCCACCACCACCGCCGCCGCCGCGTCCGCTGGCGACGAAGGGCACGCCAGTGGCGCCGCCACGGCCGCCGCGTCCACCACCAGCGACGCCCGGGACGCCTGCGGTGTCGGTGGCCGCACCGGGAGGAACTGCCGCACCGGGTGCCTGGGCACCGGCCGGTTGGCCCGCACTGGCGCCCTGTGCGCCGCCCCGGCGGCCACCGCGACCGCCTGCCGCGGCGTTTGCCGCTGCGCCACGGCCGCCGCCCGCGCCGGCGGTTACGGGACCGCGCATCGGCCACTGGAAGCGATTCATGCCCGCCTTGATCTGCACATCCATGGTGCTAGAGACCTGGTTGTTCTGAAGGAATTCCAGCTTGCCTGTGCCCATGTCGGATTTCGCCAGGACGTGGATGGCGGTTCCGCCCTGCGGATTCTTCGCCTGGAACTGCCGGTTGGTGGCGCGCCGCTGGGCTTGCGGATCGTTCTTCCAGAGGGTGGCCGGCCGCGGATCAAACAGGGTGAGATCCTTAGTGCTGGACGGCTTGAGCTGTTCCAGCGGGCTGATGTCGTCGGCGATATAGATGGACCGCCCGTGGGTGCCGACGATGAGGTCGCGATCGCGCGGGTGAATCAGAATATCGTCCACGCGGACGCTGGGCAGCCCGGTCATGAACTTCTTCCATTCCTTGCCGGCGTCCAGGGTGACGTACAGGCCGAACTCGGTGCCGACGAAGAGAAGGTTGGGGTTATCGTAGTCTTCGCGCAGGGCGTTGATATTGCCCTTGGCGGGGAGATTGGCGACGACGCTGACCCACTTCTTGCCGTAGTCCGTGGTCTTGAAGAGGTAGGGCTTCCAATCGTCGTAGCGATGATGGTCGATGGCGACGTAGGCCGTGCCCGGGTCGAAGTGTGAGGGCTCGATGCGGGAGATGTGGGTGTAGCCTTTGGGCGCGCCGGCGATATTGCCGTACACGTTGGTGAAGGTTTCGCCGCCGTCCTGGCTGACCTGCAGGTTGCCATCTTCGGTGCCGATCCAGAGGACGCCCGGTTTGGAGGGAGATTCGCGGACCTGGGTGGCCACGGAACTGGCGGCGTAGCCATCGTGCTTCGAGGCCATGGGCTTATCGCCGGACACGCCCATGATGGCCAGTTCCGGCGCCCAGCGGTTGATGTTCCGGGAGAGATCGGTGGGATTCATCCACCAGGTGTCGCCGCGGTTGTTGGACTTGAAGAAGTACTGTCCGGCCATGTAGACCACGGCCGGATTGTGCGGCGAAATCTCAAACGGGGCATTCCAATAGAAGCGCAACGGGTCGACGTTGGGAGGCGCGTTGACCACGTTGGGCGGGCCACCGCGTCCGCCGCCGCCGCCGCCGCCACCGCCGGCAGCGCCGCCGCGTCCGGCCGCGGCCGGGGGCGCGGGAGTCTGGCCGGCAGGTGTCGGCGTCGTCGGAGTCTGACCGGCTGCGGCCGTTGTGCCGAGGGGAGTAGTGGCCTCCGGAGGCGCTGCCTGGGTTGCCGGAGACGCCGCCGAAGACGACGCCGGGTTTGCGGCCGCCGTCGCGGCGCCACGTCCGCCGCCGACGTTGGGCCGGACGCTCTTTTGCGTGCCGTTACGCATATCGTGACGGCTCATGTTGCCATCCTGCGATTCGGCGTAGACGATGGCCCAATCGGTGGGATCCTGGCGAGTGTAAAAGCCGTCGCCGCCGCCGACGGTGAACCAGTCGGTGTTGACGGCTCCCGCGGTGGAGCGCAGCGCGCTGGGTCCGCACCAGGCATTATTGTCCTGCAAGCCGCCGCAGACGTAATACGGCCGGCGCATGTCGGCCGACACCTGATAGAACTGGCCGACCGCAATATCGTTGTGGTAATCCCAGGTCAAGCCGCCATCGTTGCTGATATCGAGGCCGCCATCGTGGCCCACCATGACGGTGCGCGGATCCTTGGGGTTGATCCAGAATGCGTGGTAATCGGTGTGCGAACCATTGACGCCAGTCCAGGTTTTGCCGCCATCCAGGGACATTTCCGCGGGGTTGCCGCCGACGAACAGCTTCTGGTCGTTGACCGGGTCCACGCGAATCTGGCTGAAGTACATGGGGCGCTGATTCTGATTGCTCATGAACGTCCAGGTCATGCCGCCATCGTCGGAGCGGTAGACCCCGCTGCCGTTGGGGTCGGGTGGCGTGGGGGGTCCGCCGCGTCCGCCGCGTCCACCGCCGCCGAAATCGGCTGCGCCGCCGGCAGCGGCCGCGCCCGGCGCGGCGGCTGTTCCCGCAGGCGTTTCGCCGGCCGATTCCGTAGGCGTGCCGAAGCCGCCGCGGCCGCCACGCGCCGGGCCGCCATCGGCGCCAGTGCCGGCGCCAGTGCCGCCACTGGCGCCGGTTTCGACCTGGGCGTAGATGGTGGTTGGTTTGGCGCGGAAGATGGAGATCGCGATGCGGCCATAGATGCCGTCCTTGGATCTGGGCCAACCCGGCGCCTCGATGCGGTTCCAGGTTTCGCCGCCGTCCAGTGTTTTCCAAAGCCCGGAGCCGGGGCCGCCGCCGTTATAGCCCCACCAGGTACGGCGCCGCTGTAGGGACGAGGCGTACAGGATCTTGGGATTCGATGGATCGATGGCGACGTCGGTAAATCCGGTATTGGTGTCAACGTATTTGGACTTTTTCCAGGTCTTGCCGCCATCCACCGACTTAAACAGACCGCGCTCCGCATTGGGTCCGAAAAGGTGCCCCATGGCCGCCACGTAGACGGTGTTGGGATTCGTTGGGTCCACCACGATACGCCCGATCGACTGGGTATCTTCCAGGCCGAGATGGTTCCACGTCTTGCCGCCGTCGGTGGTCCCCCAAACGCCGTCGCCGATCGACGAACTCTGGCGGTTGTTGGACTCCCCGGTGCCGACGTAGACGACGTTGGGATCCGAGGGTGCGATGGCGATGGCGCCGACCGACTCGTTGGCCATGTTGTCGAATTGCGACTTCCAGTGATTGCCGCCGTCGGTGGACTTCCACAGTCCGCCCGTGGCAAAGCCGACATAGATCAGCAGCGGGTCCTTTTCGGCACCGGCGATGTCATCGATGCGGCCCATCATCGTGGCCGGACCGATCGAGCGGAATTCAAACCCGCGCAAGAGCGGGTCGGAGGTGGGATTGGGAGGCGGAACCGGGGGCTCGACGGGCCCGCGTCCCTGCGCCCATAGCGTGCCGGCAACGCTTAGACAGGTTACGGCGACGATCAAAAACGGCGATACTCTGCGTTTCGAAGCACAAGCGAGCATAATTTGTTAAATCTATCACAGGCGAGTGTAAGGGTGTGAGAGCGCTTACGGATTCGCCACGTCAGACCGTTTGGCCGGAATGCGAGCTTGGTATCATGAGGAATCCACTATGCCTGATTTGGGTTCGGACTCCGCTCCGTTGTCTGAAGCCGTCACCGACGATATTCGGGTCGAGGTGATGTCGAGCTACTCACCGGAGAACTCGCGGCCGCTGGAAGGCGAATGGGTTTTCCAGTATACGGTGCGGATTACGAATCAGGGAAGCGCGACGGTGCAACTGCTCAACCGGCACTGGGTGATCACCGATGGGGCGAAGCAGATCGAAGAAGTCAGAGGTCCCGGAGTGGTGGGCAAGCAGCCCGTGCTGGGGCCGGGGGAGTCCTTCAAATATTCGTCGTGGTGCCCACTGAAGACGCCGATGGGCATGATGTACGGCACTTATGAAATGGCGCGCACGGACGGGAGCCACTTCGACATCGAGATCGCGCCGTTCGCGCTGAAAGCGCGCTACACGGTGCATTGAGAGGGCGGGTAGCCTGTGGCTGACAGACCCCGCACGTTCCGGTAAACTGTGGGCTACGATTGAATATGGAGAAGGCACGATGACGATCACCTTGGAACTTCCGCCAGAAACTGAGGCGTGCCTGCTGGCTCAGGCCGAATCTCGCGGACTCTCGCTGGATGTCTATTTGCGGACCGTGATCGTCAAACAGGCCACGGCCAACGACACGGTGAAGCCGTCGCAGGGCCAGCCGCTCGAAGATCCAGATCGGGCCATCGACGAGGTTTTTGACACCGTTGAACTTCCACTGGGAGTGGGCCAAGGAGTCATGAGCCGCGAGAACTGGTATCGATGATTGCCGTCGATACGAATATTCTCGTTGGCGCCATCCAAACCTTTGACCCGGCCCTCCGCGCAACTGCCCGCCGGGCTGTAAAAGCGCTTTACCGTCAGGGAGAACAGTTGCTGTGCTTCCCCCAGAACTTGGTCGAGTTCTGGAATGTATCAACGCGGCCGGCAAATTCAAACGGCCTCGGTTTCTCGCCGGAACAAGCAGCACGCTACGTGGACAAGTTCCAGACGATTCTTCGACTATTTCCGGACACGCCGGAGATTTTTCCTACGTGGCGGCAACTTGTGCTTCAGCACCGGGTGTCCGGAATCAAGGTCCATGATGCTCGGATCGTGGCGGCAATGAGTGTCCACCAAGTGAGCAAGATTCTCACTTTTGACCTGGGTGATTTTAGGCGCTACGAAAGCATCACAGTCATTGATCCGAATTCCTTCTGACACAGCTCAGTAGCGCGGGTCAGGCTGCCGGGGTTCCCATTCCTCAAAAAGGGCGCCACTCCGTCCATCGATCTCCACTCATGCGGCGAAGCGGTAGCCTACGCCGCGGACGGTGTGAATGTGGCGGGGATTCTGCGGGTTGTCTTCGAGCTTTTGGCGCAGCCAGGCGACGTGCACATCGATGGTGCGGGAGGAGACGCCGGGTTGATACTCCCATACGGCCTCCAGCAGTTCGTCGCGCGAGACCACGTTGCCCCGGCGATCGATGAGATAGCGCAGAAGCTCGAGTTCCTTGGCCGCCAGGTTTAACTCCACGCCGTCTTTGTGGACTTCGCCTCTTTCGAAATCGATGTCCACATTGCCGAACTGAAAGCGCGTCACGGGCGAGAGCTTGTCGTGCTTCACGCGGCGCAACAGGGCCTCGATGCGGGCCAGCAGTTCGGGCGGTTCGAAGGGTTTGGTGAGGTAATCGTCGGCCCCCAGCTTCAAGCCTACGACGCGGTCGTAAAGCTGGGTCTTGGCGGTGAGCATGAGGACGGCCACGTCGTTGCCCTGCTGGCGCAGTTCGCGGCAGACTTCGAGGCCGCTCTTGCCGGGCAGCATGACGTCGAGCACGAGGAGGTCGAACTTTTCCTTGAGGGCTTTGGACAATCCGGCGGGTCCATCGGTGGCGCTCTCGACTTCGTAGCCCTCCGCGCCCAGCAGGTCGGACAGGGTCATCACCAACCCAGGCTCGTCCTCCACCAGCAGTATGCGCGCACTCATGCCGGTTCTCCGGCAGGCGCGGCGGGCAGGCGGACGACAAACTCGGCGCCGTTGATGGCCGCGCTTTTCACCTGTATGCTACCTCCGTGCGCCTGGATGATTTTCTTGGCGAGGTTCAAGCCGAGGCCGGTGCCGTGGATCTGGTCCTGAAGGGCGTGGCGCCCGCGAAAGAAGGGTTCGAAGATGTGCGCCTGCTCGTCTGGCGGGATTCCGGGTCCGCGATCGGCCACGCGGATTTCCACCGCGGGCTTTGCCTCGCCGCCGGTACGGGATGCGGAGACGCCGACCCAGCGACTGTCGCCAGCGCCATACTTGGCCGCATTGTGGAGCAGGTTCTGCAAAGCCTGTTTGAGCGCCATGGGGTCTCCCATGACGAGGGGAAGGTCCGGATCGATGTGCTTCTCCACCACGCATCCGGCCTCCTGGAAGACCGCCTTGGCCGATTCCAAGGTGTCTTCGAGCAGGTCCGGGATGGATAGGGGTTCGGGATTCTGAATGACGCGGCCGGCGGTGGCGCCGGAAAAGCGTAGCACCTGTTCGACCAGGTCCTTGAGCCGCCCGCTCTCCTGCTGGATGAGGACGCCGTAGCGCTCCACCTGGGCCGGGTTGGCGGCGAGTTTGCCGCGCAGATTGTAGGCGGCGGTGTGGATGACGGTGAGCGGGGTGCGCAATTCATGCGAGATGCCGGCGACGAAATCCATCTGGAGGTCGGCCAGTTTCTGGGCGCGGCGAGTGTAGGTGATGAGGGCGGCGACAGAGGCCATCATCAACAGCAGGACGCCGGCGGTGACCGCCAGGTTGCGCCATCGGGCCTGTGCCACGACGGCTTCGAGCGAACCGGCGCGATGGCGCACAAACATCTGCCAGCGTCCGGAATCGCCTCCCGGGCCGCCGCGTCCGGGCCCGCGGCCACGCCCCCCGGGACCGGGGGAACGGCGGAAGATCTGGTCGTATGGGGTGTCGAACAGGCCCACGGAGGCGTCGGCGCTGGCAGCCACGCGCGCTCCCGGATCGGATTGAAAGATGACCAGCGGAGTGCGCTGCCGGCTCAAGACTTCCACCTGATATTCGAGGGTTCCGCCGGTCTCCAGGTGGCGCTGGAGCAGTTCCGGCAACAGGACATCGCGTACATACTCGGGGCTTAAATCGAAGATGAGGGAAGGGGTCTCACCGCGCGCGAATTGGCCGGTGGGGCGGCCCGGCGCGGGAATCGCGAAGGCGGGAAGATCGAAGAGCATTCCCTGGTCGTCGGGGGGAGGCCCGGGAAAGCTACGCCCTTGCCGCGTCTCCGGGGACAGCATGCTTTCGAGGCGCGCTTTGACGGGGGCCCAATCGGGCGGCCACTGAGCGGTCTCGAAGACGGCTTTATCCAGATCGAGGTTGCGCAATACCAAGTCCTTATTGCGCGGTTCCGCGATGGCGATGTGGCGAAACATCTGGCCGCGGCGCAGGGTCTTCTTCCATTGCGCGTAGCGCACCGCCACATCGGCTTCGGCCGCCGGGCTAAGAGAGACTGGAGCGGCCGGCAGCAGGGCGCGGCAGGCAGTGGCAATCTCGCTGTTGAAATCGAGACTGAGGCGGTTGAGGCTGGCCTGGAGGCTGCCGCGGAGGCGGTCGCGGGCGGCCACGCTGACCTCGCCGATCCAGCGGTATTGCAGCACTCCCAACACGCCGCAAAGCACGAAGAGCCCGGCTACGAACAGCCAGGAAAGTGTCGCGCGCCGCCGATTTTTGCCGTTGCTCATGTCGCTACTTGGACAACTTGACGAGGACGACGCTGCGTCACACAGATCGCCGTGTCTTCACATTACGCTTATCGGGGCTTAACGCGCCACCATACGACGGTAAAGAAAGTATTAAGGACGTTAAGCTTTGCGCCCCGGCCGCAACCTTGTCCGGCCGGCCGGCACCTTCTCATCGGGACGATATGACTGCCACAAGAATTTATTCGTTTTTGATGCGCCTGGTTTTCATGTGCATAGCGGCGGCTTGCATTGCCGTGTGCGGAGTGATGGCCGCGGAATATCACGGCACGGTGAAGACCGGCGGACTGCCCGTTCCGGGAGTCACCGTCACCGCCATACAGGGTGACAAGAAGGTGGTGACCACCACCGACGATCGCGGAGTATTCTCCTTTGCGGAACTGGCCGACGGCACGTGGACCATCGAGGTGGAGATGCTGGGCTTTGCGAAGCTCACGCGGGAAGTAGGCGTGGCGCACGATGCTCCGGCTGCCGAACTGGGATTGAAGATCCTGTCCGAGGCGGCGCTGCTGGCCAGTCTGGAACCCGGGCAGACGGGGCCCGCGGCCAAGCCGCCCGCTGCCGAGCCGGCCGCGGCGAAGCCCACGCCGGTGGCGCGCGCGGCGGCAAGCGCGCGTCCAGCGGCGAAACAGCAAGCCGCGTTTCAGCAGGTGAAGGTCAATCAATCGGCCGACACGAGCGCTATCACCACCGAAGGGGCGATCAAGACGGAAGAGATAGCCGACCTCAATCAGAGCGCCGCCAACTCGTTCATCGTGCAAGGCAGCCTGAGTTCTGCCGCCGGGCTGCCGCAGCAGAACGATTGGGGAATGGGCGGGCGCGGCATGGGGCCGGACGGAATGGGCGGTCCTGGAATAGGCGGTCCTGGCATGGGCGGTCCTGGTGGTGACGGCGCGGGCGGGACTTCCGTAACGGCGACCGGTGGACGCGGACCGGGTGGAGCGAGCGGCGGCGGCCCTGGGGGCGGTGGTCCCGGCGGCGGCGGACCGGGTGGTGGTGGCCCGGGCGGCGGTGGACCGGGCGGTCCGGGCGGTCCTGGAATGGGCGGCCCGCCCGAGATGGGCGGTCGTTTGGGCGGGCGCGGCGGCCCGGACTGGCAAGGGCGTCCCAACGCCATGGCCTTCGGCAACGGGCGGCGCGACCCGCGCTTGACGTACAACGGCAACGCGTCCTTCAGCCTGGATAACTCGGTCTGGGATGCGCGCACTTTCTCGGTTACCGGCGCCACGATCAACAAACCGGTTTACGCCAATGGCCGCGGCTCGGTGATGTTCGGCGGCCCGCTGCGGATTCCCAAACTGGTGAGCGCCAGCAAGCGCATCCTGTTCACCTTCGACTATCAGGCGCAGCGCAATCGCACGGGCACGATTTCGGACCCGGTCAACATGCCGACGGTGTTGGAGCGCGGCGGCGATTTTTCGCAGAGTACGGTGCAAGGCATGGCGGTGACCATCTACGACCCCGCGACGGGCGCGCCGTTCCCCGGCAATAAGATTCCGGCGAACCGGATCAGCGCAGCCGCGACGGCGTTGTTGCAGTATTTTCCAAATCCCAATCTTCCTTTCGCGACGCGCAATTATCAAACGTCGTGGAGCGGGCGGAACAACTCGCAGAACGTGAATTCACGGGTCTCGAACATCAAGATCGGCAGCAAGGATACGATCAACGGCGGTATAGGATATCAGGGCAGCAGCAGTGTTTCACCAAACCTGTTCCAATTCATCGACACCGGCTCCGGCCGCGGGATCAATGCCAACCTGGCGTGGTCGCGGGCCATCACGACGCGCGTGATCCACAATCTGCGCTACAACTTCAGCCGCAGCCGCCAGCTCTCCTCGCCGTATTTCGCCGATCGCGAGAATGTGGCGGCGGAGGTGAACATCGCCGGCACTTCGCAAAATGCCTCAAACTGGGGGCCGCCCAACCTGAGTTTCACCAACTATGCGGGCCTCACGGACGGCAACTACTCGCTCAACCGCAACCAGACGAGCGCCCTCGGCGAGAGCCTCACGTGGGTCCACGGCCTGCATAACTTCTCGTTCGGCGCCGATTACCGCCGCCAGCAGAACAACCAGTTGGCGGATAACAACGGGCGCGGCACCTACACCTTCAACGGCTCGGTGACGAGTTACCTGGTGAACGGCGTGGCGCAGGCGAATACGGGCTACGACCTGGCCGACTTCCTGCTGGGTTCCCCGGCCACCAGTTCCATACGCTACGGCAACCCCGACAAGTATTTCCGCGGCTCGGGATACGATTTCTTCGTCAACGACGATTGGCGCATCACTGCCAAATTCAGTCTCAACTTCGGCATTCGCTGGGATTACGCGACGCCCGTCACCGAGTTATATAACCGCCTGGTCAACCTGGATATCGCACCCGGCTACACGGCCGCCGTGGCGGTTCAGCCTGGCCAGAGCGGCGCGTATTCCGGTCAGTTGCCGAGTTCCTTGATCCATCCGGACCGCAACAATTTCTCGCCCAGGCTGGGGTTTGCGTGGCGGCCGCTCAACAAGGGATCGCTGGTGGTGCGCGGCGGATATGGCGCGTACTACAACACCTCGGTCTACAACATTATCGCCGGCAACATGGCGCAACAGCCGCCGTTCGCCCAGGCGCTGAGCGTGTCCGCGTCGGCGGCGAATCCGTTGAACATCAACACGGGGTTCCTGCTCGAATCCAACGAGTCGCTGAGCAGCACCTATGCCATCGATCCCAACTACCGCATCGGGTATGCGCAGACGTGGACGCTTTCGGTGCAGCACGATCTGCCGCTGGGCATGTTCGCGACGGCGGGCTACCTGGGCACGAAGGGCACGCGGCTGGATCAACAGTTCCTTCCGAACTCGGTAGCTCCGGGAGCGGCGGTATCGCTGCTGCCGCATAACTACATCTACGAGACGTCCAACGGGAATTCGATTTACCATGCGGCGCAGTTCCAGTTGAACCGGCGATTCCGCGGCGGCATCATGGCCAATGCCGGGTATCAGTTCTCGAAATCGATCGACAACGCCGGCACCGGCGGGCGCGGACAGGGCAATACGCCGGTGGCGCAGAACTGGTTGGATCTGGCGGCGGAACGCGGGCTCTCCAGTTTCGATGCGCGGCACAACTTAAACCTGCAATTCCAGTACAGCACCGGCATGGGCACCACTGGAGGCACGCTGGTGAACGGTTGGAAGGGCGCGCTGATGAAGGATTGGACGTTCAGCGGCAACGTGAGCGTGCGCTCGGGAAGCCCGTTCACGGCGACGGTGGGCGGCAATCGGTCGCAGGTGAGCGGAACCGCGGTGAGCAATACGCTGAGGGCCGACGCGACGGGCCTGCCGGTGGAAGCCGCCGGGCAGTTGTTCAATACCGCGGCCTTCTCCGCGCCGCTTTCCGGGCTGTGGGGCAATGCGGGACGGAACACCATTCCCGGGCCAACCACATTTTCGCTGAACGGGTCGCTGGGGCGCATCTTCCGCATAGGGGAGCGGCGCAGCGCCGATTTGCAGTTCCAGGCGCAGAACCTGCTCAACCACGTGACGATTACCAACTGGGGTACGGTTTTGGGCTCCACCAATTACGGTCTGGCGGCGTCCGCCGCCGGAATGCGCAAACTTACCATCAATTTGAGGTTCAGGTTTTGAGCGTGCCCAAAAAGCAACCGCTCCCGATCACTGAACTACAGGAGCAACTCATGCGAGCACTAATTGCTATCGTACTTATCGCGCAGGCTGCCGCCTACGGGCAGCCGTCGAACGTCCCCAGCGTGCCGAAAGGGACCTACAAGTTTGAAGTCAACAGCCAGTTAGTGGTGGTGAACGTCGCCGCCAAGGACAAGAACGGAGCGCCGCTGGATGGGCTCAAGCCCCTTGACTTCACCATCACCGAAGACGGCAAAGCGCAGCCGATCAAAGTCTTCGAATTCCAACGGCTGGAAGAAGCGGCCGGGGTCACAACCGGCGCCGCGCCCGATGCGGCGGTGGCGGCGGTGGCGGCGGCGGCCGGGGCGGCTCCGGGTGCGGCGACGGTAAAGTCGGCCAAGGCGATTGCGCCGGCCAAATCCGGCGAGGTGAAGTACAAGGACCGCCGTCTGCTGGTGATGTTCTTCGACCAGGCGGGCATGCCCGTGGCCGATCAGATCCGCGCGGAGCAAGCGGCGTTGAAGTTCGTCAAGAGCCAGATCACGCCATCGGACATGGTGGCCGTCATGACCTACGCCACCAGCCTGAACGTCGTGCAGGATTTCACGGCGGATCGCGACGTGCTCACCAAGGTGATCCGGGGTTTGACCACGTCCGATACCGGGACGGCGAACGGCAGCACAAGCGATGACAGCGAGGCCGATAGCGGCGCCGCCTACACGCAGGACGACAGCGAGTTCAACATCTTCAACACGGACCGCCAGTTGGCGGCTTTGGAATCGGCGGTGAAGATGCTGGGCAGCCTCTCCGAGAAAAAGGCACTGGTCTACTTCGCCAGTGGCATGACGCGGACCGGAATCGACAATCAGGCGCAACTGCGCGCCACCATCAATGCGGCAATCCGCAACAACGTGACGTTCTACCCGGTGGATGCGCGCGGACTGGTGGCCACGGCGCCGCTGGGCGACGCCACACAGGGATCGCCGGGAGGGCAGGGCATGTACTC
>Ga0209638_1000815_pt1 | contig 20469 bp, 11 predicted proteins | sample BarGraNGADG00211_FD_184490 | JGI IMG/M metagenome (GOLD analysis project Ga0209638, IMG submission 184490) | Arctic peat soil microbial communities from Barrow, Alaska - Barrow Graham LP Ref core NGADG0002-211 (SPAdes) (version 2) | ecosystem: Environmental > Terrestrial > Soil > Wetlands > Peat...
CAATAATCCGTTCGCCGGATTGAATCATTCCCGAAGTGAGCGAGAGGCTTTTCAGCATTTCATTTTTTGAAATTTCTGAAGTCAGGCTGTCATATTTCAAATTTTCTGTCAGATACAAATTAATATTATATGATTTTAAAGAAGCATCTGCATTTTTCATGATCTCCTCGTAAGCAGTTCGTGGTGTATACAATTTATCAATAGGGATAGAATGAGTTACACGATTCGGTAATATACATGAAATATTTTCCCGTTTTTCGGCAAGCAATTTATTATATTCAACTATCGAAATTATTCCGACAGAATAAATTGACTTAAACTTACTTTTAATGTAATTAGGAATACGGGGTGAGTTTTCTCCTTTTTTCTGTAAATTGGAATAAAGTTTATTGATTTGTTGTCTAATTACTGTTGTATCTAACTTATAAAACGGAGTGTAATCCTGCAGAATTTCTTCTTTTTCTTTTGCAATTTGCTGATCGCTTTTATAAATAGGGAAATCAAAAGAGGTGGTAATCAATTCATATTGCCAGGGTTTCCCTATTTCAAACTGATATTTAAAGGTGTTTTCAGAAGGATAAAGAAGAACAATAAGCACGGCTAAACAAGCAAATAAGCCCGCTCTTTTGATATTGTGAAGCTGAACGTGTGTTAATATAAATTTCATAACGGGACTTTTTAGTAAAGTGAGTATGATTGCTTGAAATTCGCCGAAAAATACAAAAAAAATCCTTTATATAAACATAATCCTAAAACTTTCGGTATTTTTGTAGCAATACTTTTGAATTTAAGCTGAAAACAAATCAAACTTATAGACTTTTCAACTTTCAAAACTTTCAAACTAAATAATATGACCGGAATCATTACCCTTAGCCTTACCCCGCTTCGAACAAATAATAGCGAACCCAGCGAAATGTGCTCACAGCTTCTTTTTGGTGAACAGATTGAAGTTTTAGAAATTCAAGATCGTTGGCTTTATGTTCGTAATTTTTCCGATAATTATATTGGCTGGATCGACCGGAAAATGGCTCAGTTACTATCTCCGGAAGAAGAACAACGAATTACCAATTCAAAAAAATATCCTGTTCAGCTTCCATTATTGCCTTGTATTAAAAGCACTTCCAACGAAAATATATTCTTACCCGGTGGCAGTATTTTACCTGATTTGGTTGAAGGTAAATTCATACTTGTTGGCGAAACTTACCAAATTAATATTTCTGATTTAAGAGAAAAAGATGAAATCAAAGAGAATAAAGTGGTCAGTCTTGCTCGACAATACATCAATTCTCCTTATTTGTGGGGAGGGAAAAGCGTTTTGGGAATTGACTGTTCCGGATTAGTTCAGGTAGTTTTTTCAATGTGTGGCATTCAATTACAACGCGATGCTTCTCAACAAGTTGAAAATGGTCGGATTATAGATTTTCTGAGCGAGGTAAAAGCCGGAGATTTGGCATTCTTCGAAAATGTGGAAGGAAAAATTATTCATGTAGGGATTATGCTCAATTCACATCAAATTATTCATGCTTCGGGGTGGGTTAAAATTGAAACCATAGACTCACAGGGAATTATTTCAGCTCAAACAGGTGAATACACACACAGACTTCGGATAATTAAACGGATAATTTAAGAAGAAGCAACCTGAGCGAAAAAAAATTGGATATTATTCTTTTGAATCTTTTGTATAACAAACTCGAATCAAATGGTTCGAGTTTGTTATTTGTCGCTTTCAATCAATTTTTCATAGTTTTCATTGTAAATCACAAAAATCAGTCTACATTTGAACTCATTAATTTATTGTTATAAAGACACTTTGATTTTAAATTGTATTATCAAAAACAGATTGCTATGAATAATTTAAAAATTTGCAGAATAACTTTTGTCATTTTATTTACGATTTTCAACAGCATTGGACTGTATTCTCAAGTTGTAACACCTTGGTTTACAACTGGAGATAATTCAAAACTTTTACAACAACAAGCCACCTTGAATTTTGGAACAAATTCTGGAACTACCAATGCTTTAGTAACAGTAAATACTGCAACAAGCTACCAAACCATGGATGGTTTTGGATTTTGCATGACCGAAGGTAGTGCTGAAGTTATAAATATATTGAATTCAGCCCAACAATCAGCTTTGCTGAATGAATTATTTGATAAAACGACAGGTTTAGGAATTTCTGTATTGCGAATAAGCATTGGCGCTTCCGATTTGAGTTCTTCCGATTATAGTTATGATGAAACGTCGGGCGATGTGAATATGGTGAATTTTAGTCTTGCTGGCCCTGATCTGAATTACCTTTTACCTTTGTTGAAGAAAATTCTTCTTATTAATTCGGATATCAAAATATTGGCAACTCCGTGGTCGGCACCAAGATGGATGAAAAGCAACGGCAGTTGGATTGGTGGAAATTTGAATACAAATTGCTATGCTGCTTATGCAAATTATTTTGTAAAATACCTGGATGCAATGAAATCGCAAGGCATAACAATTTGGGGAATAACACCTCAGAACGAACCAGAGAATCCAAATAATGAGCCTAGTATGACGATGACTTCCATCGAAGAAACGAATTTTATCAATAACAATTTGGGGCTCGCCATGTCAAATGCCGGATATTCCAATGTCAAAATAATTGCTTACGATCATAATTGCGATGATACCGTCTATCCTATTTATGTTTGTAATAATAGCAGTTATGTCGACGGTGCGGCATTCCACTTGTATGCAGGAAATATCTCGGCATTATCGACTGTCAAAATTGCAACAAATAAAAATGTGTATTTTACAGAACAATACACTGCATCTACAGGAAACTTTTCGAATGATTTGGGTTGGCATTTACAAAACGTGGTTATAAGCTCTTCTAATAATTGGGCCAAAACTATTATTGAATGGAACTTAGCTACTAATACAAATTTTGGGCCACACACCTCAGGCGGATGTAATACCTGTCTTGGGGCAATTACTGTCAATAGTACAACTACCTACACGCGAAATGTTTCCTATTATATTATCGGACAAATTTCGAAATTTGTTCAAACAGAAGCGATACGGATTGGTTGTGTTAATTCCAGCAGCAGTTTATTTACTTCCGCATTTCAAAATCCGAATAGTACGATTGCGTTAGTGACCTATAATAGCAGTGGTTCAAGTCAATCCGTGAAAGTTGTAAGTGGAAATGTCTCTTTTATATCCTCCATTCCCGGATTTTCGTGTGCAACATTTGTTTGGAGTCCAGTGTCAAATGCCATACTTTGTCTGAATAATAATCAAGTTTTAATATATCCGAACCCCGGAACTTCATTTGTCATTCTTAAGCAAACAGAAAATAAAAGTAAATGCAAATCAGTTAGTTTTGTTTCGGAAGATGGTAAAATTGCACTGAGACAATCGGTATCAGATGCGGGTTTAGAAATAAAAGTTGATATTTCTAAATTACCTAAAGGAGTGTATTTAATCAAGATGGAAGGAAAAGCTTCGGTTTCTTATAGTCGTTTTATCAAGCAATAATTCAACTGTCTTTATACCAACTAAAAAATTACATTCTAAAATCAAAACGTTCAGTTTTGTTTTTTTCGTAAATATCACGATCAAAAGTATATAAACGAGCCGGTTTATGAGTACTTTTAAATTAAAATTTTTTATGCCTAGTGTAAAAGAAACACACTTTTATTTGCATCTTTTAAAAATACCTCTTATATTTGTATCCAAACCAATTCATTATAAAACTCTAAATAAGACCTTAAAAACAGGTTACATAATGAGAAAATCATTCCTGAATAGATGCGATTGGAAATGGTAAAGAATTGTTTGAAAGCAAGATTTATTTTTCTATTGATACTGCTCGTTTACGAAAAGTTTTGATAGAGTATCACGTTGGCTCAATTCAGAATACGACCAATAACTATGCGTTGGTATAGAAGTAATTAAACAGACAAACGTGAAGTAAAGGAAACAATCCTGTTATTCTTGAACGATTTATTTGCAAGCATCACCATTAATGTTAAACGATTGCGCAGGTTTGAGAAAATCAACTTGAAACCAGGTGAAGTAAAAATGGTAAAATTCACATTGTAAACATCCGATATGGCATTTGAAAATCTTGATAATAAATGGATTACTAAATCCAGTGATTTTGAAATTAAAATCTAAAATAACATATAAATAACAAACCAACTAATTAATAATCAATGAAGAGCACAAAGACACAACGAATAAATGCGCACGTGCAATTAGTAAGCACAGGTTTTTTTCGGCGTTTAATTCCAGTACTTATATGTATGGTGATGCCGTTAAGCTTATTTGCGCAGAAAACAACTCTGAATGGAGTGGTAGTCGACTCAAAAAATGAAGCTATAATTGGCGCAAATATTATGGTGAAGGGAACTACTACTGGAACTGTAACAGACGTTGACGGCAAATTTAGTCTGGATGCGAATTCCAATGACATTTTGGTATTCAGTTATTTAGGAATGAATACGGTTGAACGTACAGTCGGCACATCAAAGAATTTCCGGATTGTAATGACTGACGATTCCAAAGCTTTGGATGAAGTAGTTGTTGTAGGTTACGGTACAGTTAAGAAAAAAGATTTGACAACTGCCGTTTCTACTGTTTCCACAAAAGATATTTCCGAAAGACCTATTATTTCTGCTGCAGCTGCTATTCAGGGAAAAGCTGCCGGAGTTACAGTTATTCAGCCAAATGGTGAACCGGGTGCAGGAATGGTGGTACGTGTACGTGGTAATACCTCAATTACAGCAAGTAACGATCCATTGTATGTTGTAGATGGTGTTCCAATGAGTGAAATAAATTTTCTCTCGCCAAATGATATCGAAAGCATGCAAATACTAAAAGATGCTTCTTCGGCAGCCATTTATGGTTCCAGAGCTTCGAATGGTGTTGTATTGATTACTACTAAATTAGGTAGCAAAGGCAACGCAAAGATTTCTTTTAATTCGCACGTAGGCGTTACTCAGGTTGTAAAACAAATGCAATCCTTGAATACTGCACAATACACTGCTCTAATGGATGAAATTGGTGCAGTAACTCTACCAAGTGGTTTGACCGACCAAACAGACTGGTTTAAAGAAACCTATCGTACAGGTGTAACACAAGATTATCAGTTGTCAATTTCTAATGCTACTGACAATATGAAATACTTTGTTTCCGGCGGGTATACAGACGAAAAAGGTGTTATTCCGGTTGCCTATTACAAACGTTACAATTTAAGAGCAAATCTGGAAAATCAGATACGTTCGTGGTTCAAGTTGAATACAAATCTGGCTTATTCCGATTATACCGATAATGGAATTATTTCGGGAACCGGTTCAAACCGCGCCGGAGTAATTTTATCAGTAATTAATACACCAACTTATGCACCCATCTGGAATCCTGCAATTCCAACTCAATATTATGATAATTTCTACGGTGCACAAACAACAAGTCCGGTAGAAAATATGTCACGTACAGCTAATGATCAAACAAATAATAATCGTTTTATAGGAAGTTTAAGCGGAGAAATTTCTTTTACTCATGAATTGAAATTTAAATCTTCATTATCAATGGATAGGGTTTATTATCATTATACTAGTTTCCTTGATCCGATTACAACTGCTTATGGAAGAAGCCAGCACGGAACAGCAAATGATACGCGTTCATTAAGTACCATTTTAACATTTGATAATGTAATATCATTTGATACAAAAATTGATAAACACAGTTTTAGTTTAATGGGTGGAACATCATATACTGGCTCTACATGGGATCAGAGTTATATGGGAGCTTCTCATTATGCCGATGCTTCAATAAAAACATTAAATGCTGGCAATAAAATCGAACAATGGAGTGGAACTTCTGCATCAGACTGGAGAATTATGTCATTAATTGGACGGTTAACTTACAATTATGACAGCAAATATTTGTTTACAGCAAATTTCCGTGCAGATGGTTCATCAAAACTTTATCCTACCCATCGTTGGGGTTATTTTCCTTCTGCTTCTGCAGCCTGGCGTATTTCATCCGAAGATTTTATGAAAAGTATTAGTTGGATTGACGATATGAAAATCCGTGGTGGTTGGGGACAAACCGGCAATCAATCCGGAATCAGCGATTATTCGTATTTATACATTTACAACATTAGTCGTTTGCCTTGGTATGATAAAAGTGGTCTTTATACAGATGCGAATGTAAGTAAATCGCCTGCTTCCACTATGCAGAATACCGATTTAACATGGGAAACAACTTCTCAATCGGATATTGGCGTTGATATTTCGGTTTTGAAAAGTCGTATAAATTTATCGATTGATGCTTACTATAAATATACAACCAATTTGTTGTTGAATGTATCATTACCAGCGACAGCACCCATTCCGCAAATCACACGTAATGAGGGTGATATGAGTAACAAGGGTATTGAATTTACGTTGAACACGAAAAATCTGACCGGAAAATTAAAATGGGAAACAGATTTTAATATGTCTTTTAACCAAAACAGGGTTGAAAAACTAAATTTACAACAGATTTATTATTTCGGTCAAACATCAATGGGAGAAAATATGGTGATAATGAAACCAGGTTTGCCGTTAGGTGTTTTCTTCGGATACGTATCAAAAGGTGTTGATCCTGAAACAGGTAATTTGCTTTATCAGACCAAAAAAGGCGACAGTAGTTCACCTCAGTTGAGCGACCGAACTATCATCGGTGATCCAAATCCAAAATTTACTTACGGTATGACCAATAATTTATCTTATAAAGGATTTTCGTTGAATATCTTCTTTCAAGGTTCATACGGGAATGACATTTATAATGTTTCACGTATGGAAACTGAAGGAATGTACGATGCCAAGAATCAATCCATTGCTGTTCTCGATCGTTGGGAACGTCCTGGTATGATTACGTATATGCCCCGTGCTACACAGGAAAAAGTGAATTTGTTATCATCGACACGATTTGTGGAAGATGGTAGTTATTTGCGATTGAAAACACTGACATTATCCTATAATTTTTCGGGAGGATTATTCAAAAAATGGAATATCACCCGTTTCCAACCTTATCTGACTGCTCAGAATCTACTGACTCTGACCAAATACAAAGGTTTCGACCCAGAAGTAAATCAATATGGTGGAGATGCTACTGTACAGGGAGTTGATTATGGAACTTATCCGCAATCAAAAAGTTATGTCGTTGGTATTAATGTTGAATTCTAATAAAATTATAATATGAAAAACATACTAAAATTAGCTTTTATATTAGCTATAACATTTGCAGTAAGTTCTTGTGATCTTAATCTGAATCCGATATCTGATTTTAGTCAGATTTCGGAAAGCGGTACGGATAGTGCGGGCATCACAGTGAAATTTAAAACTCGTGACCAAATGCTGGCTCAATATAATTATATGTATAATCAATTAACACAGAATCAGGGAGTTGAAGGATGGACTGCCGATTTATTGATATATGCTGAAACGCATGCTGATAATTCGTATCGTGGTGCTACAGATGTGGAATTAACCCAGTTAGAACAACAAAAACAGGATGGTATTAATAAAAATATCAATCGTGACTGGGATTATTATTTTTCAATAATTGCAGCGGCTAACAGTGTGATTTGTAATGTAGATTCAGTTCCTGATCCTTTGTTTACTCAGGCTGAACGCAAACAATGGAAAGCTGAAGGATTGATTTTACGCTCCATGATGTATTTTGATCTGGTGAGACTTTGGGGCGAAGTTCCGTTAATTACTACCGAACCTCCTGCTATTACTGCGGCTAATATTGCACAAGTTTATCCATTGTATTATCCGCCTCGTGATTCTGTGACCAAAGTATATCGTCAGATAATAACTGATTTGAATACCGCGCTTGAACCGGGAGGAGCTCCGGCTATTGACAATACAAACAAATTCAAATTTTCACGTACAGTAGCTTATGCTTTATTAGCTAAAATTTATGCTGAAAAACCGGTTCGCGATTATGATAAAGTGATTCAGTATTGTAACGAGGTGGAAAAAGATGTGACTTTAGTTCCGAATTTCGGCGATTTATTTGATATGAATGCTGCCAAAACGGATGTAAAAAACCGAAATACTTCCGAATCGATTTTTGAAATTAATTTTTCAGGTGGCGGTCTTTGGTTTACATGGTTGGTTGGGATTGACCAATCCGACCCAAGTAGTAAATACGATTGGGCAAAATGGTTTACACCTTCACTCGATTTAATTGCTGCTTTTGATAAAGCAGGTGATGTGGTTCGAAAAAATGAAACGATTATTACAGCTTCGGTTACCTGGAGCAACGAATATCCTTCAACTGCTTATCCGTTTATGTATAAATATCGTTCTAAATTCAACAGCGTTATTAAACTACGTTTGGCCGATATCATATTGTTGAAAGCTGAAGCCTATATACAAAAAAATGATGCAGTCAATGCTACAACACTTCTGAATCAGATACGTACCCGAGCTAAATTGGCAAACTTGTCTACTGTTACTTTGGATGATGTGTTGAATGAAAGACGTCTGGAACTTGCTTTCGAAGGTCAACGCTGGTTCGATTTAGTTCGTACCGGAAAAGTATTTGATATAATGAATACGCTGAATAGCCGTGATAGTGGTCGTTTGCCAATGGACGTTGTAACGGAAGATAGGACTTTAATGCCGATACCTCAACCGCAGATTGATAAGAACCCGTCGATGATTCAAAATCCGGGTTATTAATTCTAAATCAGTAATATCAACTTATAAATGAAAAGAATCATGAAAAATATTATAAAAGTCTTGTTAATGATTGTCGTTTCTTCGGCTTTCTGGGCTTGTACTAACCAAGACATAGTAGTTCGTTATCCGGCTTCAATGCCTAAAATTGACACGGCTGTAGTGGCTGAAAGTCAGATAACTTATGGAGATTCCATCCATGTAAAAGTAAGTGTTTCGGATAAAGTGGCACCTTTATCAACATTATTATTACGCGTAGTTTGTAATAACGAAGTAGTAGTATCCGAAAATATCCGTACAAAGGGAAATATTTTTAGCATCAACAGGACTTACGGAGTTCCTTTTGTAGCCAATCGCCCAGATAATGAGCCGGTAAAAATTTATTTGACTGAAACAAATGTAAGTGGAGATGTCAAAGATTCTATCGTAAGTACCACCATTGCCAAACGACCAGCATATACAGATTTATGGATGGTTCCGGATGGAGGAAAAGGAGTCAAAATGACCTTAACTGATCCGGTAAATTTGATTTATCATGTTTCCGGTCTGACTTTTGGAACAACTTTCGCTTTTAGAATTGCATCAAAAGTGAAAACAGGTTTTAATAAAGAAGATTATACCGGATTGGTTTGGGGAAATGCAGGAACTGGAATCGGATTGATTGATATTACCGGAAAATCATTCAGCATAACAGATGCAACATTGGTTGGAATTTCTGAATTTACATTTGATGCACTTAAATTTACTGCTACAGTAGGCGGTAAACTTCTTACTCCGGTCACAACATTGGACATGACTGCTGATTTACTTGCAAATCCTTCAACATTAGGAGAACCTACCGGATTCAGGGGTGGGAATGTATATTTCGGGGAAAATGTAGAAGTTACTTTTACAGGAATTACCGGGACACTTTCCAATTGTATTTCACCTGATTATTTCCAGATTACAGGCACAAATAAAGCAAAATTCCTGGGTAAAACAGGTTTATACAAAGCGTATTTCCTTACGACTGCAAATTATTTATACATCGAGCCACAGCCTGATGCAATTTATCCCGATGCAATTTGGATTTGTGGAGCCGGTTTTGGTCGACCGCAACAAAATCCATATCCGGCATTTACCACTACTCCTTGGAACTGGAATAGTCCATTGGAATATGCACCTTGCAGATTGGTTTCTACCGGAGTCTATCAGGTTACTGTTTATTTGAAAAATGCAGCTGCAACCGACCCACTTGCAACAATCGGAACGTTGAATTTTAAATTCTTTGATAAACGAGGTTGGTGGGATGGACACGAAGAATGGTCGACTAGTTACACAGTTTCACCTCCTTTGGCCCCGAGTGCAGAAGCCGGAAATGTTGGAAATACTGTTGGCCTAAGTGCAAATCCATTTGAAGGAATTTACAAAATCACTCTTAATCAGAATGATATGACTATTAAAGCTGTAAAAATGAATTAATTGAAATTTAAAAGGGGAATTAGTTGATGTTAATTAATTTCCCTTTTATTATTTTTTAAACTTGATTTTCTGTTAAATTAAAACTATGATTAAACAAAAGCTTTTAGTTGTCACAACCTTTTTCTTAAGTATGTCATTATCTGCTTGTAAAACCGAAGAAGTGATTCCTCCGGTAGTGCCGCCTGTTCAACACGATGTGGAGGTTTATGTTACAACAGCTAATAAATCAATGTTATTTGTTCCTGTTCCGTTGAGTTTTAGTACCAAACCCAATATGGATGTTGAAACTACGATTACAATGAAACCTACTGATACATTTCAAACAATTGATGGATTTGGAGCTGCAATTACAGGCTCATCAGCCTATAATTTGTTGAAAATGTCTCAAACCAATCGTACCAAATTGCTTAAAGAAACATTTGATCCGGTTACTGGTATGGGGTATAGTTTTATAAGGATTTCAATTGGTTGCTCCGATTTTTCGATGGATGAATATACTTGTTGCGATACTCCAGGAATTGAGAATTTTGCAATTAATCAGTATGACAAACGCGATCTTTTTCCAATTTTAAAAGAAATTCTGGCCATCAATCCCAATTTGAAAATTTTAGGTTCACCCTGGACTTGTCCCCGTTGGATGAAAGTAAATAATCTGACTGATTTACAACCTTATAATTCTTGGACAAGCGGTCAGTTAAATCCTGTTTATTATCAGGATTATGCAACCTATTTTGTAAAATACATTCAGGCTATGAAAGCCGAAGGATTTAATATTGATGCCATAACAATTCAAAATGAGCCACTTAATCGTGGTAATTCTGCTTCGTTGTATATGACCTGGCAAGAACAGGCAGCATTTGTGAAAACGGCTTTAGGACCAAAATTTACATCAGCTGGAATAACAACTAAGATTGTTGTTTTCGATCATAATTATAATTATGATAATATCTCCGATCAAATTGGGTATCCTTTAAAAATTTATGCCGATCCTGAAGCCGCAAAATATGTGGATGGTGCAGCCTATCATGCTTATGGCGGTGATAAAAGTGAGTTACTAAACGTCCATAATGCTTATCCTGCAAAAAATCTGTATTTCACAGAAATGTCCATTGGAACATGGAATTATTCTTTTGATGGCGATTTGATGTGGAGCATGCGTGAATTGGGAATTGGCACATTGAATAACTTTTCAAAAACAGTTATTGTATGGAATTTTATGCTCGATGAAAATGGTGCTCCCAACCGTCCGGGTGGTTGTAATACTTGTTATGGTGCTGTAGATATTAGCACGAAAGATTATTCGACTTTGGATCGCAAATCGCATTTTTACGTGATAGGACATTTGGCAAAAGCAATATCTACGGATGCAGTTCGAATTGCTACAAGCGGTTTTCAAACTTCTGGATTGTATTATACGGCAGTACTTAATTCAGATGGAACTTATGGTGTTGTTATGCAAAACGATACTGACAGTTCTATTAAATTAACTCTTGCTGATGCTACACATTCTTTTGTTTATACATTACCGGCAAAAAGCATTGCTTCTTTCAGATGGAAGAAATAATTTTATAAGTGAATTTTTACTCTAATATTCAGCTTGTTATAAGATTTATAAATGCAAATATAGTGTATTTCTCAAATTAATTTTCAAATTGCAAACGTTTGCATAAGTTTTTTCAATTATAAATAAGATTAGTGAATCCCTATGATAATTAATACCCTATTTTTGTTTAATAATTAATCTGAAATTAAAACCAAATTTTCTTCTAATTTTTAGCATATCAAGTTTTGAAATGTTTGTTATAAAAAAATTCATCCAAAAAAATATATTCTAAGAACATTTTATTGACTTTGAGTGTTTTAGTACAAATTGAATGTGTAATAATGACACTTTAAAAATAAATAATTCTATCTTTAAACTTAATTAATTTAATCAATTAAAAAATTATCATTATGAAAAGAATTTTTACTTTTGCAATTGCTCTTTTGAGCTTGTTTGCCACTACACAGCTAGCTTCTGCTACTACAGCTGTATTTAATGTAACCGTACCAACCGGTACTAATCAATGTTGGATGATGGGTAATTTTACTGCACTTGCTGGGGCTGCTTGGGATCTTACAAAAGCAGTTCAATGTACTAAAGTAGATGCAACACATTACACAGTTACTTTGGATGATGCAACTTTCATGGGTGGAATAACTATGGCAACTTTACAGTATAAATATTTAAGTGGACCTGGTGACTGGGCTTATGTAGAAAAAGATGCAGTTGGTGGTGAATTAGCTGCAAACCGTACTTTTACCGCATCTCCAACAACTGATGTGGTTTTAACTTGGGCTTCAATTTTTACACCTCACGTTGCACAACCAATGAACGTTACTGTTGATGTAATGGTTCCTGCTGGAACGGTTCAATGTTATATTGTAGGTAATTTTAATAATTGGGCTGGTCCAACTGCTCCGGTAGATAGTTGTAAAATGGTATTAGTTGGTACAAACCCAGATGGAACAATGTTTTTTGAAAAAACTGTTTTTACTGCTGATGCTGTATTATTAGCTTACCACTTTTGTTCAGGTCCGGATTGGACATTCGAACAATCAGCTCCAACAGGTGATTATCACTATCCTGAAGTAAATCCTATTGTAACTTCCTGGAAATTGATTTATGATCCTTCAAAATTAGGCAATCTAACAATTACTGCAACAGTTCCTGCCGGTACAACTGATGTTTGGGTTAACGGAAGTTTCATCGGATGGAACTTTAACAATGGTGCCGGTGGACAAAAATGTACTAAAAATATTGATGGAACTTTCTCTTTTACAGCTCCTTTGGTAATGAGTATTGAATATAAAATGTACAATGGTCAGACTTGGAATAATGTTGAAGTAGATGCATTAGGTGTAGAAGTAGCAAACCGCACTGCTGCTTACCCCGCAGATGCAGCCTCTGCTATTACAGTAATTGGTTGGAAGACTCCTGCTGCAGTTAAAGAAATAGATGCTAACAATTACAAAGTTTACACACAAGGACATTCAATTGTTGTAGAAGGTGTAACTTCACAAGTGGATTTATTTGATGTAAGTGGACGCAATATTCAATCTGTAAGAACTACTGGAACTTTCAATTCTAAGAATTTGAATGCAGGTTTATACATTTTAAAGGTTGATGGTGCTACAAAAAAAGTTGCTTTAAATTAATCTTAAATAATTATTATTTAATGGGCTGTACGAAACTCGTGCAGCCTTTTTTTTGTTGTATTCAAACACACCTTATTTAAAACTTAAAAGGCATGAAATCAGGCATGTTAGAATTAGTAGATCGACTTCTAATAAAAGGAGATTTAAAAACTCCTGAATTAATTGAAGCATTTCTGAAAAATGACAGGTCTAATTTTATTCCAGACATATATTCATGGAGAACCTACGAAAACAATCCGATTTCTATAGGATTTGGTCAAACAATATCACAACCTTCAACTGTTGCTTTTATGATGGAACTTTTACAGCCAAAGTCAGGCGATAAGGTTTTGGATATAGGATTTGGATCGGGTTGGACAACTGCTATATTGGCTGATGTAGTAGGAGAGAAAGGTTCTGTTTTATCAGTCGAAATTCAACCTGAAGTTTACAAATTTGGAATTGAAAATCTGAAGCAATTCAATTATCAGAATATTGAATTTTTTTTGGGATCATGGGAAGATCTAAGTCCGGGTAAGTTTAATCGGATTTTGGTTTCAGCAGCTACTGATAGTTCAGTGCTTCCAAAACTTGTTACAAAACTAAAGGCAGGAGGCAGAATGGTTATTCCGGTTCAAGTAGATTCAGATCAGGAAATTCAATTAATCGTAAAAAATAGTAAAGATGATTTTTTTCAGAAAAATTATCCGGGTTTTATATTTGTGCCGTTGGTTTAAACTACAATTCATTCATATTTAAGTTATTAATCCAAAAAAGGTATAACTAATTATTTAGTTATACCTTTTAGTTTTTAAGAATGTTTTCTTAATCCTTTATAATTTTATACCTGCTTTTCCCTTGTAAAGTTGTAACTTCCATTATATAAAGACCATTCATCATTTTGCTTAAATCAATTTCCTTAGAATTTATATTAGAATTTGAAAGAACAACCATTCCCTGCATATTATATACCTGAACGTTTTGAACTAGATTCGTAGATGAAACGTAAACCAATCCATTTGTTGCAGTTGGATAAACCGTACAATCAGAGTCATATTTCGGTATTGAAACTCCATTTGGAACAACAACCTGACGGTCAGTGAAAATCAACAATTGTCCGGGTGTCATCGAAATAGTCATATACGGGTTGGAGACAGGAAATGCATCGCCTGTCATGTAATTATACCAAACGCCCGTTTTTGGGAATGTAGGATTGGCCGAAACCGTGTTTGTTGGGTCGAAATTTCCAAGTACTACAACATCAAGATCATTATGAACAATACCTATTCTGCGTCCCTGCGACCAATCATTTGCTCCTACATTGATAGAATAAGTCCCTTGTGTAAACACATTAGGATACATTTTACGTAATGTCATTATTTTGGCAGAAGCATCATCAGCCGCTTTTCGCAGTGGTAAATTCAGCCAGTTCCATGCCGGCTGTTTTGGATAAGTTCGGTCTGATGAAGTATTTTCAGGTAGTCCTGTAATATAATTAATCCCCCAGTTTATTGAATAATCGTAACCCATTTCTTCAAATTCGTAAATCATTTTCGGACCAGGAAGAAGTGTTACAAAAGCCAGATTTAATGGAACCCGATTAATACGTGCAACTGAATCGGTTGTCATTCCTCCTGCTCCATATGCCAATGCTTTATAGAACGTTCTTTCTTCATCATGACTTTCACCATAACCTACCCATTGGCGTGGTGTTGTAATCATACTGGAAAAATCGCTGCCACTTTGATAGCCCATTGCTGATTGGCAATACGTATAGTTCATATTTCTCCACAAATAAATACCCTCAGAGGCATACTTGTTTTCTTCAGCATTACCATCACTGTTACTGCCATAACCTAAAAACTCTAAAATAAACATCACATCGCTTTTCACTGATACTGCGGCATTGTAATAATCAGTTAAATTATTTACTCTGGATTGATCGTAATTGCTTACTGCCGGTTCTCCGGTAGTAACATTTTGAGTAAAACCTTTAGCTAAATCCATACGATACCCATCAACATGATATTCAGTTATCCAATACTGCAGTACTCTTTCGAAATATTGTTTTGTTCCTGAAAAACTGTGATTAAAATCATTTAATACACTGTAAGGATGTGGAGCAATTGGGTTCATCCATGGGTTGTTTGTTGCAGGACGATTATTGACAGCATCCCAATAAAGGGCAGCAAAAGGACAAAGTCCCGTTGCTTGATTAAATACCATATCTAAAATTACCGCCATTCCACGCTTATGACATTCATCAATGAATTTTTTATACGTGTCGGGAGTTCCGTAAGTTTTATCAGGAGCAAAATAATGATTTGGGTTATAACCCCAGCTATTATTTCCATCAAATTCCTGAATTGGCATTAATTCAACAGCTGTTACACCCAGATTTTTCAGATAATCTAGTTTCCCTATTGCCCCATTTAATGATGATTGGGTTGTAAAATCACGCAATAATAATTCATAAATAACCATATTTTCTTTCGAAGGCATCGTAAAGCTCGGAATCTGCCAATTATAAGGAGTTTTCGCAGTTTGAAGTGTAGCAACCAGACCTGTGGTTTTACCAACAGGATAGGGTTTTAAATTTGGAAAAATGGTTGTATATTGATTAATCCATTGGTCATTCCATGGATCAAGAACCAGTTCAGTATAAGGATCACTTACGGACATTGTTCCATCCACTAAATATTGGAATCCGTAAAGTTTACCGGAAGTTAGACCCGAAATTGTCAACCACCAATAGTTTCCATCCCGCTTCATTTGATAGGAGTTCAATTGTGTCCAATTATTAAAGTCGCCAATAACAAAAACGTTATTTTTACCTGGAGCGTACATAATTAATGTAACCGTTGAATTATCAATATAATTAATCCCATCGGGTAATGAAGGACGTGCTGCATCTGTTACCGGAGCAGGTACACATACCTGAACAGTATCGGCAACCATTACTCCACTTAAACTTGCCTGAGCAATCAATGTATAATCATTTGCTGTTGCAAAAGTGTAATTATAACTCAAAGTTGAAGCGGAAGTTGCTGTTTGTACGCTAGTTCCGTTTATTAATAAATTGAGATTAGCAGCAATTGAAGAACCAAATTGGATGTTTATGCTTGTTCCTGCTGTAACACTCATACTTGAAGATGGATTTGTGAACAACACATTTAAACCGGTAGTATATACATTAACAAGAATATCTCCACCGCTTGCTGTTTTACCTGTTTTACTCCCATCAGCATTTCTGAATACCAGTGCGATCTGAAGAATTTTTTCAGTTGAAGGAACTCCCAGAAAAGTCTGAATATCAGGTCCGATAGTCAGCTTCCATAAATTTGTACCAATATTGGTCAAAGTATTTTTAGAAGTATTTGCTAATGCCAGATTTGTTAATCCTGTGTTTGGCCATGGTGTCAATACATATTTCCAGTCAGATGAGCTGGTACTTTTTGATGTAATAACTCCTATATGAGTATAAACACCCGACGTCAAACCTTTTAAACCAGCTGAACCAGTTGATGCATCAAAAATAATATCGAATGCACATCCGGTTTGAGTAATGAAAGTAGGATTCGTAGTAACTTGTCCCCAACTTAAGATAGAAGTCAAAAGAATTATAAATGTAAAAAATGTTTTTTTCATATCCGTGTTTACCTTATTGAATAAGTTTTTTGAGACATTAATGATCAGTAAATTATGTTCTAATTTGAAGCAAATATAATCCTTACTTTCCCTAAAATAGCTGTTTTATTTTAATATCATTTCCTTTTTTAGTGCAAACGATTGCGAAAAATATTACAATAAAAGGCTAACGAGGAGTCAGCCTTTTATTGTAATTATATCAATCAAATATTAAATTAATAACCATGATTTTGGGTTAAATTGGCATTCGCATTCATATCTGTCGAAGGTATTGGAAAGATATTCAAATCAGCACTAAATTGAGATACAGGCGGAGTACCGGTAGCAAAATCAGGTGCTAAATTATTTTTCCAGTCCCAGTTATATGTATTTGTTCCACCAAATTGTCCAAAACGTATCAAATCCATACGTCTGCGTCCTTCAAAGAAAAACTCTCGAGACCATTCATCAATTATATTCTGTAAAGTTGGAACTCCAGTTAAAGTAACTGCTCCGGCTCGAGTTCTTAATGCATTAAATGCCTGTTGTGCCGTATATCCACCTATTACAGCCGCTCCTCTTGTTACAGCTTCAGTATAAGTAAGATAAGCTTCTGCCAAGCGCATAAAAGGTACATCCATATCTGGCCAGTCCGTACTACTTGCCGCCTTCCCATCTGCTCTTAAATTCGAGAATTTAATTACAGAATAACCTTGTGTAAAGGTATTAGTTGTAATAATCAGAGTTCTTTGAACCGTATTGATACTATCTGTACCATCTTTCTTTTTGATAACAACTCCGCCTTTAAGTAATAGAGCTCGATTATCTTTTAGAGAACTTATTATAGCCGTTGTTAAATCATTATTATCTTTAAAGAAAGTCGATCCTGTTGGAAAGAATTTTTTAACTAAAGTAGAACGTGCTCTGGCGCAACTCCAGGACGCTGCAATTCCACCACTTGGCATATCAGCACTTCTAATTGCTGCAATTAAAAATTCAGATCCTCCCCAGTTTTGAGTTCGTAAACCATCTTGAGCTATCGGGAAAATAATTTCATTTGGTGCCTGATTTACAGTTGAACCATCTAAAGCACCTGCATTATCACCCATAAATAATTGTCTGAAAGTTGGACAAAGCGAGTAGCCGGTAGCTGGTGAGCCTGCAACCGGGCCTAATACTTTCGCAGCATAAATAGCAGCCGAATCCCATTTTGCAGTACCGGTGTAAACTTCAGCATTCAAATAAAGTCTTGATCGTAAAAGCCAGTTGGCTACAACATTAACTCTGTAATATGGTTTAGTTTCACCTATTTGATACATATCTGTTTCACATGCTGCAAGTTCTCTATTAATGTATGTAAATAAATCAGCACGTTGAATTTGCTTTGCCGAAGCTGTAAGTGTAACAACTTCAGTGAAAGGTACATTACCAAACATATCTAATAAATACGCGTAGTTCATTGCACGCATAAATCGCGTTTCAGCACGTTGTTTTACGGTTTTAACATCTGTTAGTCCATCAGTTTGAGCGATGAATAGATTGCAAAGAGTTATATTAAAATACAATCGTCCGTAAAGCCCTTTAAGCAATAGGTTTGCTGATGACCAACTGTTATACTGCAATTCAGGAATACCCGGGTCATTCCATGCCCACAAAGCCTCATCAGTTGTTAACTCATTAGCATTCCAAATGGAACGAAAGAAAGCTGAAAAACCTTCGTCAACTCCCTTGACATCGGCATCTCCTTGTGGAGCAGTTTGCCCTGTCAATGCTAACGATGAATAAATTTTCGTAAATACCTGATCCTGATTAAATGTTTGAGTGACACTTGGGTCAATTGGGGTAACATTCAAATCATTAACACAAGAAAACATGCTGATTGCTAAGGCAAAACACATGATAGGGATGAATATTTTTACATTTTTATATTTCATAACTTTATATTTTTTAAATATTAGAAATTAAGACTTAAACCAACCATGGTTATCATAGGTCGAGGATAAATATTATTATCAATTCCACCGTAAATTTCAGGATCTAATCCTTTGTAACTTGTGATTACAAAAGGGTTCTGAACAGTAGCGTATAAACGTCCACTTGATATGGCTTTGAAAAGATTTTTAAAGCTATAACCCAGTGTAATATTATCACAACGAGCAAACGTTGCATTTTGTACGTAATAATCTGATTTAAAGTAATCTCCCAAATTATTTCCGGTAAAGTTTGTTACCAGTGCGGAAGATTGAACATTGGTGAAAGCACTTGCAGAATAAACATTACTAATTGAAATATTGGCATGTGATGCTGCAACATCATTATAAACATAATTTCCAATGCTTGCCCGAAGCGTTATCCCTAAATCAAAATTTTTATATATTAATTTCGAGGAAAGCCCCATTGTCACATCTGGTGTAGGATTGTGATAGAAATATTTATCCTTATCATTAATGACCTGATCTTTAGATTCAATTTTCTTACCATTTGCATCCAATTTAAAGGATCCATCGGCATTTGTTTCGTAATCAACATATCTGTTTACAAATTTACCTGGAATAGGTTTACCGGTAATACTGTCGTAAATTTGTTGGAAAACATAGAATGAACTGGCTGCAAATCCAACAGCATGGGCTTGAATATTATTTCCAACACCACTTGAAATACCTCCTGTTTCAACCACATAATTTGCTTTTGTTCCGCTAATCAATTTGATAATCTCATTTTTATTGTAAGTAACATTATATCCAATTTCCCAAGTTAAATTTTTTGTAGAAATTGCCTTGGCATTTACAGAAAATTCTAATCCATCATTTTTAAGAGAACCGATATTACTGATTACCTGATTACTGAAATTTGAACCGGCCGGAATCTCAACTGTATTAAGCAAGTCATTTGTAACTCGATGATAATAATCCAACGAACCAGTGATACGTGAATTCAAAATTCCAATATCAATACCTCCATTAAGGGTTGTAGTTTGTTCCCATTTTAAATTTGAGTTATAAACAACAGGTTTATAAGTTGTTAGATATTCTCCATTCGCTCCAAGTGGATAGGAAGCACCTGTTTTGCTGATAGAATAAACCTGTATATACGGATAATCACCTTGATTAATATTTTGTTGTCCGGTTACTCCATAGCCCAATCTCAACTTCAAATCAGAAAACGTATTGTTATCTTTCAAAAAATCTTCTTCATTGATTTTCCAGGCAAAAGCTGCTGCCGGAAAAAGACCCCAACGGTTAGTTGCTGAAAATCGAGAAGAACCATCATCGCGTAGAGTGAATGTGGCAAGATATTTATTATCAAAAGAATAATTTAGTCGGCCAAAAAATGATACTAACAAATTTTCTGACTTCCATACATTTGTTGAGTAATTATAGCCTCCAATATGTCCTGTTGTTATGTCAACAATATTGGTTTCGAGTCCTTGATATTCATTACTTCCTTCATGATGAAACTTTTGCCACTCGTAACCTACCATCGCATCATA
>Ga0209638_1000817_pt1 | contig 20430 bp, 16 predicted proteins | sample BarGraNGADG00211_FD_184490 | JGI IMG/M metagenome (GOLD analysis project Ga0209638, IMG submission 184490) | Arctic peat soil microbial communities from Barrow, Alaska - Barrow Graham LP Ref core NGADG0002-211 (SPAdes) (version 2) | ecosystem: Environmental > Terrestrial > Soil > Wetlands > Peat...
GCCGCGGGCTTCGCCGCCACGAACGGCCACTTCTACGACCCCATCGAGCAGTCGGCCTGGACTGCCTACCAGATCGGAACGGGCGCGTGCAAGACCTGGCGCGAGCTCTACTTCGACGACGCCCGCTCGCTCGCCGCCAAGGACGACATGATCAACTACTGGAACCTGCGGGGATCGGGTATCTGGGCTCTGGGCTACGACAGCACCACGACCGAACTGACCAACGTTCTGGCCGCCAAGTTCCTGACCGACCTCAACCCGCCCAAGGCTGGGATCGTCAACATCGCTCCGGCGCAGGGCAACGAGGTTTTCGGGGTCAGCTGGACCGGTCGTGACGACTGGAACGGCGTGGCCAGCTACGACGTCCAGGTTTCCATCGACGCTGGGCCCTTCGCGAACTGGATCACGGGCACGACGGCGACCAGCGCAAACTTCGCCGGCGTCACGGGTCACAACTACTCGTTCCGCGTCCGCGGCACCGATGGCGCTGGCAACGTCGGGAGCTGGGACCTCGCCGCGACCTATGTCGCCAGCCCCAAGTTCGCCTTGAACGGCTTCGCCAGAGTCGTTGCCGCGACCCTCAACGAGCGATCCTCGCCCAAGACGTCCGCGACCGCCGTCAAGCAGGCGGGCGCCGGCACGGTGCTCCAGATCATCGGCGGGCCCGTGGCGGCTGACGGTTACACGTGGTACCAGGTGACCGGCCCATTCACCGAGCTGAACGCGGTCTCGCCGCTCTTCCCAGGGTTATGGGTCGCCGTGAATGGCGGCACCACCGACTATGTCGTGCCCTGCACTCCGCCGAATACGACCGTCGTCGCGGCCGGCATCAGCGGCTACGCCGTTGGAACGCCGGGCGTCGCGCCATCGGGCACGGGGATCGACCGAGGCCGCGTCTTCTCGCCCGACGCCGACGGAATTCACGACACCCTGCCGCTGCACTGGACCAACAACCTGGCGTTCGGCGACGTCACAGTGTCGGTCTACCGTGCCGACGGCAAGGTTGCCGGCACGATCGATCTCGGGGCGCAGCCGACCGGCGCCCAGTCCCTGACCTGGAACGGTAAAGTGGACGGTGGCACAGCTCCACTCCCCGACGGCCAGTACATCCTCCAGATCCGCGGAGTGGCGGGCTCCACGAGCTATGACTCCCCGTCTCCCGCGCCGTTCACGAGCACTCAGTGGATCTCGTTCGGCGTGTTGATCGACACGACACCGACCGGCACGTACTACCCAGTCGCGCCGGTCCGCATCCTCGACACGCGCTCGAGCGCCAGTCCCGGGCCTTTGCAGGCCGGTAAGACCCGCAGTTTCGCCGTCGGTGGAAAGAACGGCGTTCCGGCGAACGCAATCGCCGTAACGGGCAATCTGACAGTTACTCAGGCGACTGTTGCAGGGTTCGTCCGACTCGGCTCCTCCACGGCAGGCACCAACTCGACGATCAACTTCAAGGCTGGCGACAATCGGGCCAACGGCGTCATGCTGGGCCTCGCCGCCGACGGCACCCTGAGCGCCCTGTATACGACCTCAACCGGCAAGGGGACCGTCCAGATCATCTTCGACCTGACCGGCTACTTCGTCCGCGACGCACACGGGGACACGTACTTCCCGGTCACTCCGACGCGTCTGGTCGATACACGTATCAAGCAAGGCATAAGCGCGCCACTGGTCGCAAACAAGCCAGTCGGGTTCCAGGTCACCGGCTTGGCGCACGTGCCGTCGAACGCCACCGCGGTCACCGGCAACGCGACCGTCGTCGGGATGACCCTAATCGGGTACATCGCCATCGCACCGAGCTTCAAGCCGGGCGTGGTGCCGGGTACGTCGACGCTCAACTTCCCGCTGAGCGACATCAGGGCCAACAACCTCGTCGTCCAACTCGCCGGGGGGAGGCTTCAGGTGGAGTACGTGGCGAAGGCCGGAGGAACCGTGCAATTCACCTTCGACATCACCGGCTACTTCGTGCCCGGGCTCTCGGGTGCGACTTTCGTGCCCATCCCGCCGACGAGGCTGGTCGATAGTCGATCCGGGCTCGGCTATAGGGGCCCGCTCGCGACCGGCTCCGCAACCTCGGTCGCCGTGAGCGGCCAGGCGTCCGTCGATCCCGTCGCCGTCGCCGTTGTTGGCAACCTCACCGTTACCGGACAGACCTCGGGCGGTTGGCTTGCGGCCGGGCCGGGGAAGGCCACCAGCACTTCGACCCTCAACTTCCCGGTCGGGGAGAATCGAGCCAACGGGTTCGTCAGCGTGTTCGGGTCGGGAGGGTCGCTGACGGTCACGTACGGAGGCGGCGCCAAGGGGGCCACGACTCAGTTCATAGTGGACGTACTGGGCTACTTCCGCTGACTCCTGCCGTCCGAGACCGCCCACCGCGCGAGGCTGGCCGAGAACCTGCCCTTCGGGACGCATCGCCTACACTCTCTGCCATGCTCCCCTCTCCCCCGGCCGAGCCAGCGGTTCTTCAGGGCATGCGTGTCGTCATCGACATGCGCCCTCTCCAGGAGCCCGACCGGGCGCCCCTGACCGCCGCCTACCTGCGCAACCTCTTGCGCGCTTTCGGGGCCGAGCCCATGGCAGGCGAGTCCTTCGTGGCCCTCCTTTCGCTCGGCCTGCCGGACCCGACCGAGTCCGTGCCGGATCTGCCAGTCGTCGGCAAGCGCTGGCTTCCGCCCACCAGGAAGCTCGGAGCCGGAGCAATGACGCTCGATCCCTTCCTGCTCCGGGGCGCCGCCGTGCGCGCCGGCAGAGGATCGGAGCGGGCCATTTACCACCTCGCCGGAACGTGCATGCCGCTCGCGTCGGGGATGCCGGTGGTTGCCACGCTCCTGGACCTTGCGCCCTGGGAACTGCCCCAGGTGTATCAGGCGAGCCCGGCGGCTCGTTTCGGCGAGCGCCTTCGCGCCAGGATGCTAAGAGACGCCGCGATCGTAATCGTCGGGACGAACAGCGTGGCGCGGGCCGCCGCTCGGACGTTGCACCTGCGACCCGACCGCATTCGAGTCATTCCGCTCGCCGCCGACCCGGCGCTTTCGGCCACCTACGACGATCCCCCGGCGCAGGCAGCCGCGCTGTCACGCGAGATCCAGCGCCTGGACCTGCCCGACCGCTACTTGATCACTCTGGGCCGATACGACGCCCGGGCCGACATTCCCACGCTTCTCGATGGCCTGGCCCTGCTGGGCCGGCAGAGCCGCCCGGTCGGTTTGCCGGAAGAGTGCCTTTGGCCCCCGATCGTCGCCATCGCGGGAGCGAGCATCGACGACCGAGCGGCTCTGACTCGCGCGGCTGTCCGACGCGGTCTGGCCGGCCGCCTGATATGCCTGCCGGCGTTACCGCCGGATCGTCTTGCAACCGTCATTGCCGGGGCTCGCGCCGCACTTCGGGCGTGTGTCAGCGACGCGGCGGGCTGGTCGGCGATCGAGGCGATCGCCTGCGGCACTCCCGTCATCGCGAGCGATATCGGCGCCCTCCAGGCGGTCGTCGGGCCGGCCGGAGTGCTCGTCGAGGCACGCAACCCTGCCCGTCTGGCGCGCGCGCTCGAGGCCATCTGGTGCGACGACGGTCTTCACGGCCAGTTGCGGGATGCGGCCGTCGCCGGCCGGGCAAGGCAGCCATCGTGGAGCGAAGTGGCAGTGCAAACCCGCACCGCATATGCCGCGGCATCACTCGCATCGCGCCCGCCGGCGCTGTAGGCTGAGCTATGCAGTCCGAGCCAAAGACAGAGGGACCCAAGATGACCGACCAGCCGGGCAGCGAATCCGCAGCACAATCGACCGCCAAGCGCGCGCCACGGCCCAGGCGCGAGACCGCAGCGGTAGCCAGCGAGCCTGCCGCGTCTATGACGCCGGCGGCAGAGCCGCCGATCGTCGGTCGGGCCCCGGCCGAGACGTCCGAAAGTGGTGAGCGACGGATCACCGCCACCACCGCCAATGTCATCAGGGCGTCCGTGGCAGAGGTCGAGGCGGTGACAGTCACCGTCAATCAAGGCGGCATAGGCGCCGCTTCGGCTGAGGACATCAGCATCGACTACGGTGGCATAGGCCAGGCCAAGGCCGACGACATCGCGGTTCGCATGGGCGGCATCGGCGTCGCCCGAGGAGAGCGAGTCTCGGTGGAGTTGGGCTGGATCGGGCTTGCAGTCGGCGGCGATGTCTCAATCGTCCAGGGAGGGGCTCGTGCAGTCGTGGCCCGCGACGTTCGGGTCAGGCAGGGCCTGGTTTCGACGGTCGTCGCCGGCAACGTCAAGATGGAGAAGCAGAGCGGGGCCTTGGTGGTGATCGCCCGAACGGTGGAAGGAAACGTTCGCACCGTGCTCGATTGGCGAGGAGCCCTCGCGCTGGGCATCGGTGTGGGCGCGGCCCTGGCTCTCTTGCATCGCCGCAAAACCTGACCGACGGACCTCCGCCTCGCGGGCCGGGGCCTCCGGTATAATCGGTAGCCTGCCGAGCGGCGTCGCGAGGGGCCCCTCCGCCACCATCAGCCAAGCCGTCACAGGAGCGCCTCGTGATCGACCCCACGGCCCGGGTCCACCCATCTGCCGACCTCGAGCCCGACGTTTCGATCGGAGCCAGGAGCAGCGTCTGGAATCGGGCGGTGCTGCGCGGCGGCGCCAGCATCGGGGCGGAATGCATCATCGGTCGCGACGCCTTCATCGACGAGGACGTCCGGCTCGGTGATCGCGTGAAGGTTCAAAACGGGGCGCTCGTCTACCACGGCGTGACTGTCGGCAGCGGCGTCTTCATCGGCCCAGGAGCGATCCTCACCAACGACCGCTACCCGAGAGCGGTCACGGCAACCGGCGAGCTGGCCCGGGGCGACGACTGGACCGTCAGCCCCATCGAGCTGGCGGACGGTTGCTCCATCGGCGCCGGCGCCGTCGTGGTCGCGGGCACGAGAATCGGCCGCTTCGCGACCGTCGGTGCGGGCGCGGTCGTCACCCGTGACGTACCCGACTTCGCTCTGGTCGTGGGCAACCCCGCCCACCGGCTCGGCTGGGTCTGCGCTTGCGGTGATCGGCTAGTCGACGAAACCGGAGCCAGCGCCTCCCCCAATCCATCCCCGAATGCGTCTCTGCACTGCTCTCGGTGCGGTCGCGGATACGCCTTCAGCCTACCCGCCGGATCGCTCGAGGAGAGCGCCGGCCCGCATCGAGGAGCCCCAGAATGATCCCTCCCGCACGCCCCGATCTCGGCCCTGAGGAGACGGCAGCCGTCGCCGAAGTCCTGGCCAGCGGCATGATCGCCGGCGGTCGGAAGGTCGCCGAGTTGGAGACGCGTTGGGCTGAGTTCTGCGGGGCAAAGCACGCCCTCGCCCTCGCGAACGGCACCGTCGCCCTCATGTCCATCTTCGCCGGCCTGGGCTTGGGGCCCGGCGACGAGGTGATCACCGTCTCGCACACGTTCAACGCGACGGTCAGCTCGATCCTGTTCACCGGCGCGTCTCCGGTCTTCGTGGATATCGAGCCGGACACTTACCTCATGGACGCCGGCCGGATCGAAGCGGCAATCACTCCCCGAACCCGAGCCATCTGCCCGGTCAGCCTGTTCGGCGTCGTGGCCGACATGGACGCGATCCAGGCCATCGCCGACCGCCACGGCATCGTGGTCGTGGAAGACGCCTGCCAGGCCCACGGGGCGCTGTACCGCGGCCGGCGGGCCGGCAGCTTCGGCTATGCCGCATTCAGCCTGTACGGCACCAAGAACATGACGACCGGCGAGGGCGGCTTCATCAACACCAACGACGACCGCTTGGCCGACTGGGTCCGGCTGTACCGAAACCAGGGCATGCGGGAGCGTTACCACCACGAGATCCTGGGCTACAACTTCCGCATGACGGACATCGCTGCGGCCATAGGCCTGGTCCAGCTCGACAAGCTCGAGCGGAACACGGCGCGACGCCAGGCCATCGCTCGCCGTTACGACGAGGCGTTTGCCCACCTGCCGGTGTCGCTGCCGAGCTGCCCCGCCGGCAGAACGCACGTCTATCACCAGTACACGGTGGGCGTGGGCGCCGGGCGAGACGAAATCGTGGCCGAGATGAAGGAGGCCGGCGTCATCTGCGGCATCTATTACCCAATCCCCTGCCACCGCCAGGCTTACGTTCTGGAACTGGGAATCGAGGCGAACTTGCCGGTAACCGACGCGGCGGCCGCGGCCAGTCTGTCCTTGCCGATGTACCCGGGCCTGACCGAGGACGAACAGGATCAGGTCATTTCGGCGTTCCGGGCGGTGGTCCTCAGATCCGTGGTGGCCGCAAGCGGCGGCAGGCTGTGAGCGCGCGTCTGAGGATCGGCCTCGCGGGGCTCGGCTCCATGGGCCGAAACCACCTCCGCAACATCGCCAACCACCCCGAGACGATCCTCGCCGCCGTCGCCGACCCGGAGCCCTCCGCCCGCGAGGCCGCCGTTGCACAGACGCACGCCGAGGGCTACGCCGATGCGCTGGAGATGATCGAGAAGGCTCAGCTCGACGGCATCGTCGTTGCCGCGCCGACGACCTACCACCGGTCGCTGGCCATGGCGGCCATCGAGAGAGGCATCCCCGTTCTCATCGAAAAGCCGATCTCCGCGACCGTGGAAGATGGGCTCGCGATCGTGGCCGCCGCGGCCAAGCGCCACGTTCCGGTCCAGGTCGGCCATGTCGAGCGGTACAACCCGGCGGTAGTCGAGCTGGGCAGGCTGCTGCGGGAGGGCGCGCTGCCCACGATCTACACCGTCCAGAGCCGCAGGGCCGGCCCGTTCCCGGCCCGCATCCGCGATGTCGGCGTGACCATCGACCTCGGTACGCACGACGTGGACATGCTGTCGTGGATCGTCGGGGAGCGCCCCATCCGCGTCTATGCCGAGATGGCGCAGCGCATCCACACCGACCGCGAGGACCTTCTATTCGGGCTGATGAGCTTCCCTTCCGGAGCCACGGGGTTCCTCGACGTGGACTGGCTCACGCCGGCGAAGCGCCGCAACCTGGTCGTGGTGGGCGACAAGGGTATGTTCGAGCTCGACTACCTGACCCAGAACCTGACCTTCACGAGCTCCAACATCGAACGCCCGGAGCTGATCGGCGGCTACGCCACCACCTTCAGCGGCAACGTGGCGAAGATCGAAGTCGAAATGGTGGAGCCGCTGCGGGCCCAACTCGACGAGTTCGTCCGCATCCTGCGTGGCGGCGCTCGACCCCAGGTCGACGCCGAGGATGGGCTGTGGGCGGTCCGACTTGCCAACGCCCTGCTGATGGCGGCTACGGAGCACCGTCCGATCGACGTGCCCATACTCGTCGAAGAATGACAGTCGTATCGCGGCCCTCCGGGGTCAAGACTTCACTTGGCGGCTCCTACGAGCTGCCGGTACGCCCATGCGTCCACGTTCCGGCCCGGTCCGTGCATCCGTGGCTTGCCGAGCCCGGCACCGCCGGCCGCGCCGTCGTTGTCGGCGCTGGCAAGATGGGCCTGCCGCTCGCCGTACAGTTCGCCCGCCACGGCTGGCACGTGACCGCAGTGGACGTCAATCCCGACGTCGTTGCGGCCATCAACGCCGGCCAATCCCACGTCGCCGAGGAGCCGGGGCTCGCGCAGGGAGTGGCCGAAGTCCATGCCGCCGGCCTGCTCGCAGCCACGTCCGATGCGGCAGCGGCGGTCCGCGGCGCCGACGTCGCGGTCCTGATCGTGCCGGTGATGCTGAGCGACGACAAGCAGCCCGACTATCGCTACATGGACCCGGCCGTGGACTCGATCTCCGGCGGCGTCCACGCCGGACTGACCGTGATTTTCGAGACGACGCTGCCCATCGGCGTCACGCGCGGCCGATTCGTGCCAAGGCTCGAGGCGGCGAGTGGCCTCAAGGCCGAACGGGACTTCTTCGTCGCTTTCTCCCCGGAGCGGCTCTTCTCCGGGGCCGTCTTCGCCAACCTTGCCACGTACCCCAAGCTCGTCGGCGGCATCGGCCCTGAGTCCACACACCGCGCGGCCGCCTTCTACGACTCGGTGCTCGACGCCGAGATCGTGGCCATGAGCTCGTCCGAGGCCGCCGAGTTCTCGAAGCTGGCAGACACGACCTACCGCGACGTCAACATCGCCCTTGCCAACGAGTTCGCCCGCGCTGCCGACCGCGCCGGCGTGGACATACAGGAAGTGATCGAAGCTGCCAACAGCCAGCCCTACTCGCACATACACCAGCCGGGGATCGGGGTCGGCGGACACTGCATCCCGGTCTATCCGCACCTCGTTCTCAGCCGCGACCCGGATCTGGAAGTCGTGAGCACGGCACGACGGGTCAATGACGGCCAGGTCGACCGGGCCATCGATGCGATCGCGGACGCCCTGGACGGACTGGACGGAGCGCCAGTGCTCGTTCTGGGCCTGACCTACCGCGAGAACGTGAACGAGCTCGCCTACTCCCAAGCTTTGCCCCTCATCAAAGGCCTGGCCGAACGAGGCGCGCTCGTGTACGGCTACGACCCCCTGGTCTCCGCAGACGAGGTCACCCGCCGCGGCGCCGAACCGTACTCGTGGGGGGAGAGCGCTCCATTCCGTGCCATCGTCACCCAGACCGGCGACCCGCTCTGGCGGACCATCGACTTCTCGCACTTTCCCGCGCTTGGGGTCTTGTTCGACGGCCGCAACAGCATGCGTGACGTAGACCTGCCGGCCACCGTCCGATATATCGGCATCGGCGTGCAGGGAGCCACGCGGCGCCCAAACGTCAAGCCTTCATAGCAAGGCGTCCGGATGCGAATCGTCAGCGTCGTCGGCACACGCCCGCAGTTGATAAAGGCCGCTGCAATGCAGCCGGTGCTCAGGCGCGACCACGATGAGATTCTTGTCGACACCGGCCAGCCCTTGCGACTCGGTCTGACCCTGGAGCCTGGACGGTACCTGTTCGCGACGGTCCATCGGGCCGAGAACCGCTCCCCGGAAGCGATGGCGGCCTGGGCCGACCTGCTTGGTGCCGTCGCCACGCCGAACCGCCCCGTGGTCCTGGCGCTCCACCCCGGAACGCGCGCGGCACTCGACGCGGCCGGCGTACAGCTTCCGCAAGGAGTCAGGGCCGTGGAACCGCAGGGCTACCGTTCTTCGTTGGCGCTGCAGCTCCATGCCTCGGCGGTTCTCACCGACTCCGGTGGCGTGCAGCGCGAGTCGGCTTGGTTGGGGGTCCCCTGCCTCGTTCTTCGCAGCCGGACGGAGTGGGTCGAAACCGTCGGCGGACCCAGCAGCTCAGCTGTGCTCGTCGGCCTCGACCGCGAGCTTGCGTTGCGCGAACTCACGGCCCGAGCCCCCATCGAGCGCTCTACCGCGATGGCCGCGGAGCGCGCCACAAAACTGCGCCTGCAGGCGGCCGGAGCCGCCGAGAGAATCTCGTCCGCCCTGAAGATGAATCCTGCGTCCCGGAAGGATATGGGATGACCGTCACGCCTCGGCGCCGCCCGATCTGCATGGTCGTTCACGCCTACTACGAGGAGGATCCGCGAGTCCGTCGCCAGGCCGAGGCCCTGGCAGCTACCGGCTGGTCGGTCGACGTCTTTGGTTTGCGCCGCGAAGGCGAGGCGCCGAGCGGAACGGTGAAAGGGGTGAACGTCCACCGCCTGCCCGTCGGCCGCCATCAGGGCGCCGGTCCGCTGATGTACATCGCGGAATACGCTGTCTTTCTGGTCCGAGCGATGTTCGCCACCACGAAGGCGCACGCCCGCCGGCACTACGGCCTGATCCAGGTCCATTCGATGCCGGATTACCTTGTCTTCGCCGCAGCGCCGATGAAGATGGCCGGCGTCTCTGTTCTCCTGGACCTTCACGAAGTCATGGTTGAGTTCTTCAAGACGCGCTTTCCCGGATCGTCCAATTCCCTCACCAACGGACTGCTTCGTCTCCAGGAGCGCATGTCGATCGGTTTCGCCGACGAAGTCCTGACGGTCTGCGATCCGTTCGCCGAACGCTTGCTGCGGAACGGTCTCGGGGCCGAGCGATTGACCGTCGTCATGAACAGTCCGGATCTGCGCCTGTTCGATCCGACCGCGAGCCCGCACCGCGACTTCATGGCAGACGGCACGCTGCGAATCATCTACACCGGAGCGCTGACCCCGACCTACGAACTGGATGTCGTGCTGCGTGCGATCGCCCGTCTACGTCAGGCTCGCCCCGACATGCCCATGACCGCCACCTTCTACGGCCGTGGCGATGCGAGAGAGTCGCTCGAGACGCTCGCCGCCGAGCTTGGCATTGCCGATCTGCTGACGATGCCCGGCCGGATCCCGATCGACGAAGTCGCGTCGAAGGTGGCGGCCGCCGACCTCGGCGTGGCCCCCACGCGCCTCGATCCATTCACCGAGATGACGCTCTCAGGGAAGGTCCTCGAGTACGCGGCGATGGGGAAGCCCGTTTTGGCCTCCCGCCTGCCATCGGTGGCGGGATACTTCGCTCCGGAAACCCTGGCCTTCTATGACCCGGGAGACCCGGCCTCGATGACCGAGGCCATCCTGCGGCTCGTGGACGACCCAAGCGAGACCAGGGCGCGCGTGGAGAGAACCGGCCGGCGCATCGAAGAGTTGAGTTGGGCTCGCCAGTTCGAGACATATCGCCGCGTAGTCGAGCGCCTCGAGGCAAAGACGACCGACAAGCATCGCCCGCGCCCTGAAGCGTAAGCAGCAGATCGGCTGAAAGGTGGCACGTGCGAAGCTCCGCCATGACCCCCGCCGAGGCCCCAAGAGGCTCGTCTCCCCCCGACCACCCGGCAGAATGCGGTAGCATACGGCTCCATTACCACGGCTCTGAGCCGGACCTATCTCCAACCAGGACGCCCAGATGACTTTCCGAACCCGAACTACCGTGAAGCCGACGCGCCGTCGAGCCCGACAGAGCGATACGCGTCGTGCCGTGTACATCAATATCGCTTTCGGTTTCTGCGTGGCGGCGGCCTTCTGCCTCCTCGGTAGCATCTTCTTCGCGGGCTACTACAGCGACCACTTCACGGTCATCGCTTCGGTCAACGGCACCTCGATCAGCAAAGATGCCGTCCGCGCCCGGACGACGGTGAACCTGGCGCGCTACGAGCGTGAGATCCAGGACTACCTGCAGCTCCGAAACGAAGGCAAGATCACCGCTACCGAGTACGACACGGTGGTCGGAGGGGTCACGACCAACGAGGACAACGCAACCCTGTACAGCGACGCAATGAACCAGCTGACCCAGGAGGCCATGCTGGCGCAGTACGCAGACCAGCACGGCATCACGGTCACCGACAAGCAGATCACCGACCAGATAGTGGCGGACGCCACGATCGCCGAACAACGTCACGTCATGGTCATAGGCGTGGCTCCAACGCCCACGCCGCCGTCCTCCGTGCCGACTCCCGACCAGATTCTGGCGGCCCAGACCCAGGCGAACAAGTTCCATGACGACGTCCTGTCGAAGGCGCAGACCTGGGATGAAGCCTCGAAGGCCTCCAACTCCGGGACGGTCAGCCAGGGTACTGTCGGCGACCTCTTCCTGACCACCAAGAAGGCCCTGAATCTCGATCCCGATCTCGTGGACGCCATCTTCAATCTCAAGGCGGTCAATGACCTCACGCCAGTCCTCAAGGGCGCCGACGGCCTCTATCGATTCGCCACCGTGACCGAGATAGTGCCGCCCTTCGTCGACAACGACTGGCAGAAGGCAATCGATCAGCAGGCCTCCGACGAGGCTTACCGCCAGGCGGTCAAGGCCGAAGTGCTGCAGATTGCGCTGAGGGGTTCGATCGAAGGCCAGTACGCGACCGGTACCTCCGTCCAGCGCCACGTCCGAGAGATCACGGTCTCGGCCGGTTATGGCGCCGCCGGTTCCGGGGACGAGGTCAAGATCGAGATTATGGTGTTCGCGCCGTACGACGGGCTCCGGGACTTCACCGGGCTGCCGCTCACCGACCAGGCGTGGATTGACGCCAAGGCCCGCGCCGATGCCGCCGTCAGCAAGCTGAAGGCGGACGTCACTCAATTTTCCAACCTCGAGAAGGACTCGGTCAACAACAACGATCAGCAGTGGACCTCGACGGGCGGCGTGTTGCCGTGGTTCCCGCTGAGCATCTACCAGGGCGATGCGGCCTCCTACGCGGGCATCGGGATGCCGGCACTCGGTGCCGCCGTCTTCGCCGACGGCCTCACCCCGAATTCCGTCGTCGGGCCCGTGGCTGAAACCTCCGCCGGCTACGTCGTGGCGGTCCTCCTCGGCCGACGCCCCGAACCTTCGCAGCGCATCTCGGACACGCAGTTGCGGATCGCGAGCGGAACGCCCTTCGCTACCGAGGCGCAAGCAGTATCGGAAGCGGTCGATTCTGCCAATGGCGGCGACATGGGCTGGGTGACGCGGTACTCGCTTCCTCAGGATCTCGAGGACGCAATCTTCCAGACGCCGGTGGGCGGTACCAGCCGAGTGATCCTGATCCAAGGGCAGTCGGCGAGCTTCTACTACATCTTCCAGGTGCTGGCCGAGGAGACCCGCACTCCGACTGCATCTGAGGCCGCGGAATTGCGGACGAAGGTCTTCGGCACGTGGCTGACCGACCTCACGGCTCACACGAACATCTGGACGGACCAGACCGGCCTGACCAGTCTGTACCCCGCTCCTAGCCCTACGTAGCGGCACCGCAGGCATCGTGCTCGACGCGCTCGTCGCAGAAGCCCGCATACGCTGGGGGCTCGATCCGACCGCCGGATTGCAGGTCATAGTCCCCGAGCGTCTGGCCGGCACTCCGATCGAGCCGTCGAGGCCGGTTCTGCTGGTTCCCATGGCTCTGCTCAGCGGCGCCGTCGGGCAGATTGACTGGCCGCTTCCTGGTCGCCACGCTCCGGCCGACCAGGGCGTGGTCGCGGTGTTGAAACGCCTCTACCCAGCCGACCACATCGTGGGTCGAATCGGCGCGGCAGAGGCCACGACCGTCGGTCAGCTGACTGAGTCGGTCGTGGCCGGGCCGCTCTACCTGGCGCCGGTGAACGCCGAGCTGGCACCGGCAGGACCCTGGGCACTGCCTTGGATCATCGACCGCCTCCGCCGGCCCGACGGATGTCCGTGGGACCGCGAGCAGACGCATCTCTCACTCCGGAAGCATCTCCTCGAAGAGGCGTACGAGGTCTACGACGCACTCGACGGCGGCGCGTCGCCCAAACTCGCCGAGGAGCTTGGAGACCTCTTGCTTCAGATAGCGCTGCACGCCCAGCTCGCGGCCGAGGCCGGCATCTTCGACATGACCGATGTCCAGGACTCGATCGGCCGCAAGATCGTCCGTCGCCACCCGCACGTCTTCGGCGACACGCACGTGGCCACTGCGAGCGACGTCAACCGGCAGTGGGAGCAGATCAAGCGCACCGAGCGCGAGGAGGCAGAGGCGGCAGCCGACTCCCCCATCGCCAGGAGCGCGCTCGACGGCATCTCGCGATCCATGCCGGCCCTCGCCGCGAGCCAGGAGATGCAGGAGCGGGCGGCCAATCTCGGCTACGACTGGCCCGATATCGTCGGCGTCGTGGACAAGATCCACGAGGAGCTGGCGGAGCTGGCGGCCGCCGCTACCGACGAGGAGCGACACGAGGAAGTCGGCGACCTCTTGCTCGTTACAGTGAACCTGGCCCGGCGCAACGGCGTCGATGCGGAGGCCGCTCTACGCGCCGCCGGTGAGAAGTTCCGCCGCCGTTTCGGGCGAGTGGAGCGGATGGCAAGGGAACTCAACGTACAGCTCCGTGACCTGGCCCTGCCCGAGCTCGACGCTCTGTGGGATGCTGCCAAGGCCGAAGAACGGGCCGCTCGCAACGAGCGACCGACCACCGGACAGGAGACCGCAAAATGACTATCGGGGCTCAATCCGCTCGCCGCGCCGACGGGCGGTTGCCCGGAGATCTGCGGCCGGTGTCGCTCACCCTCGGTGTCCAGAAGTGGGCCGAGGGCTCGTGCGTGATTAAGGTGGGTGGCACGGAGGTGCTGTGCGCCGCCACTATCGAGGACAAAGTTCCACCACACCTCCGGGGCAAGGGAACCGGCTGGGTCACGGCCGAGTACAGCATGCTGCCGCGCGCGACCAGCGAGCGGAACATTCGTGAGTCCACGAAGGGCAAGCTCGGCGGGCGCACGTATGAGATCCAGCGATTGGTCGGCCGCTCGCTCCGGGGCGTCGTCGACCTGAGCAAGCTCGGCGAGCGGACCGTGACGGTGGACTGCGACGTCATCAACGCCGATGGCGGCACGCGCACGGCGTCCATCACCGGCGGCTGCGTGGCGCTGGCGACCGCGCTCATCACATACGGCATGGAACGATGCCTCGTCGGCCGCGTGGCAGCGGTCAGCGTCGGGCTCCTGAACGGAGCCACATACCTCGACCTCGACTACTCCGAGGACTCGCACGCCGACGTGGACTTCAACGTCGTTTCGACCGACGGGGGCAAGTACGTCGAACTCCAGGGCACTGCCGAAGGCAAGCCGTTCGACCGGGCCGATGTCGATCGACTGCTCGATCTCGCGGCCGTCGGCCTGGAGAAGCTTTTCGCCGCCCAGGCCGAGGCCATCGCCTCGGTGCGCCGCTAGCCTCCGTGACGAGCGACCAGGTCGGCGCCGCCGGCCGCCCGAGCGGTCGGACACGCCTTCTCGTTGCCACCCGCTCGGCACACAAGCTCCGGGAGCTTCGCGAGCTGCTGGGCCCACTGGCGTCGGAACTGGTCAGCCTCGACGACATGGCCATCCCCGACGAGGCGATCGAAGACGGTGAGACGTTCGCCACCAATGCGGCCAAGAAGGCGCGCTTCTTCGCGGCGCTTTCCGGCCTGCCAACCCTCGCCGACGACTCGGGACTCGAAGTGGATGCGCTGAACGGCGGACCCGGCGTCCGGACGCGACGCTACGCCGGCGAGGACGCCACCGACGAGGAGAACAACGCCAAGCTGCTCGGAGCGCTGACCGGGCTCGAGGTGGAACGGCGTGGGGCCAGGTACCGGTGCGTGCTGGCACTGGCGCTGCCCGATCTGCGTGGTCCGCGCGGCGGCATTCCCGTTCATCTGGCCCACGGCACCTGCGAAGGCCGCATCGCCGCGTCACCGCGCGGCGGTGGCGGATTCGGCTACGACCCTATCTTCGAGCCGGCGGCTGAGCCTCCCGGAGGCCGGACGCTGGGCCAGTGGTCGGCCGAGGCCAAGCACCGCATCTCCCACCGCGGCAAGGCCGCGCGCCGTATGCACGGGACCCTGGCAGGCCTTGGGTTCTGAGCGCGGCGGATCTCGGTCCGCGTCTAGTGCGCCTGCTCGGCGACTCGTCCCCTCGACCCCCGCCGCGCCAGTCGCGGCAGTGCCAGGGCGGTCGCGGTAATGACGACCATCATCACGTAGTCGGACGACATGTTGCGCCAGGGCCGGTACAGCTCCCCACCGAACGCGCTCGCAACCACGACCCAGGCCACCAGCGCGCTCAGCAGGATCGAGGCCAGCACCCGCATCGTCGGGTCGGGCGGGGCCCGGTAGACCCGCCACAGTCCCAGCAACGCGGCGGCGAAGACAACCACCACGAGCGCCAGCGCGACGAGCCCGAGCTCCGCCCCGATCTCCGGTAGCCAGGAGTGGGCATGGTCGGGCGTGGCGCTGGCCTGCGCGGGTTTGTAGTGGTCCGCGTACTGCACCCCGAACTGATCCAGGCCGATCCCAAGCAATGGATGGTCGATGGCCATCCGCACACCGGCAGTGGTCGCGTAGAAGCGCTCGGAGAGGGACCCTTCGCCCGCCAGTGTCGCCGGATTCCACGAGTCGAAACGGCTCTGGCCCATGATCGAGACCATCACGCTGCGGTACGCGTCGTTGACAGGCGGAACGACCTGCAGCACCAGGGCCGGCCAGGGAACGACGAACGCCGAGATAATCACCGACCCCAGGACGATGGCCGCGCGTCGGCGCCAGGATTCCGTCAGCAGCAGGATGCAGAGCAGCACGCCCCCCGCGGTCGCCATCCAGCCGCTCTTGGAGAAGGTCAGGAAGAGCGCCGGCACGCTTAGGAGCCCGGCGACGAGCAGCACAGCGACGATGCCTCGCGAAAGACCCAGCGTGCGCCGGCAGAGGAGCGCACCGACGATTAGAGGCGCAGCCATCGCCATCATTTCGCCGAACAACCCGACGTTGAAGAACGTGAGCCTCGAGAAGAAGAGCCGATGAGCCTGCAGCGACGCGAGCCCACCGCCGGCAGGCAGCGTTTGAATGAGGTCTATCAGGCCACCGAGGGCGACCGAAACTCCAAGCGCTATCAGCAGCACAACCAGACGCCGGCGCGTGGGGCCAAGGGCGAACAGGAGCAGCCCCATCGCCACCGACTCGATGATGCTGTGAAGCAGGACGGTCGCACTCGTCTGCACGTCGGGCGAGCGCAGCGTCGATAGGCCGGCCAGTACGAGCAGCCCCAGGGTGGCGATTGCGGCCACCTCCAACGTATCGAGGTGCTGCAGCCGGCGGGGCCACGCGCGCGACCGATTCATCGATGACGCCATAGGCGAGTCGGGGGTACCGCGCTCCTCGGCAGCCTCCGGCTTAGCCGGCCGGAGAAGCCAGCCCGCGGCCAGAGCCGCCACGAATACCGTCTGCAGGATCACCTGGACCGGGCCCACCTGCCAGGCGACCTGCGCCGCATCCCAACACGGCGCCAGCAGTAGGATCGCGACGAAGGCGGGCCACGGCCGCTGGACCGCCCATGCCGCCGTCGCTGCGGCAACCAGCGGCATGACGGCCGCAAGGAGAATCGCGAAATCGCCCGGGTGTATGTCGTACGGCGCGTGCTCGTTCTGGGCCGCCACCGCGAGCGTCGCAAGGAAGGCCAGACCCGCGACGGCCAGCCTCAACCATGCCCGGGAGCTATCGGGTCGCGCCAAAGGTGGAGGGGCGAACGGCAGGTGGCGCCGTGGCGAGCTAGGTTCGTCCAATAGAAGCCGTCCCTGACCTCGGGGCTCGACCCTGGAGTCCCACTGTGAGCCCGCGCGGAGCACCGGGCGCTCGACGCCGGGGCCGGTGGGACGCGTTGGATACTACGGCAAAGGCACGCAGCTCGCCCGGCTTCCATTGGGCGCCGCAGCGGCGGAAGCCAGCCGTCAGACCTGAACCGCGGGCGCAGCCGACGACATCTGGCAAGTCACGCTGGTGCCGCAGATGAAGCGCTCTTCGAAACCGGCCGGGGTCCCGATGACAACGCGCCATAGCGAGGGAAAGTCGCGCCGGCACGTCTGGCACTGCTTGCCGGATTTCCCCGGCGGTGGGCTACCCATTGGAACGCTCGACGGCGTTGGCCAGGCCTGCGTGGCTGGCTGGTATGCGTAGAGGGGAACGGCGAGCGGCGGCGCGGCCACCAGCGGCGCGACGGGCGGCGGCGCAGCCCGCCGCCCGTCGACGTTCGTGGCAGCGGAGGCCACGTCATTCGCGGCTGCCTCGGCCAGTGTCGACGTGTCGATCGAATCGAACCCCGAGTCCGCGGCTCCGATCGCGTCGGCCATCGACCCGGAGGCATCCGACAAGGCGGTCGGATCGGTTCCTGCCTCGGCGACGTAGTCGCTCCAGCTGCCGTCGGTCATCTGCCGTGTCTCCAACCCGGCCGCGGCGGCACGCCCGTGCATGGGCCGTGCGGCGAATGCTACCGGGCCGGAGCCGCTGTCAACAAGACGCATCGACCTATGCTTCCCGCTCGGTGACCCACTCGACCTGGTGTACGATCGTCGCGTCCGCCAGGTCGACCCTCGAGGATCCGCCGGAAAGCGGACGGGGTGCCGAGATGTGGGGTACCTGAACATCGGCCCAGGCCGAAGGGGAACAATGTCTGATCCGATGGAGCCCGTCGCCGGAGAGGCGAAGGCCACCGAAGCCGCTGCAACCGTTCCCATGACGCCGCTCGTTCCGCTTGGCCCGTCGGGATCCGGAACTCGCCGCCGTGGCATCCTCGTCGGGATCGGAGTCGTCGCCATCGTGGCCGTCCTGATCGCCGGCGCCGCCGGGGCCATCCTGCTCGGTGGTTCGCCAAAAGCCACGCCCACTGCTACCGCGCCGATCGTGGCCTTCGGAACGCCGAGCGGCTCGTCCTCAGCTTCGGCAAGCGCGTCGGCCACAGCCACGGCCACAGCCACGGCCACGGCCACAGCCACGACCTCGGCCACAGCCACGACCTCGGCCACGACCTCGGCGAGCGCGTCGGCAACGTCATTTGCGAGCGCCACAACCACGCCTGCGCCCAGCGACAGCAGCGGCGACCCCGGCTGCGGTGGTGCCGACGCCATTCCCGGCACAAGTGTGCAGCACTCGACCCCCCAGGTCAGCGCGCCGATTTCCGTGGCCAACCTCATATCCGCCCACTTCGGCCCCGCCGGTGCGCTCATCGCCGGGGGCTACGACACGGCCACGCGGCTGCAGAACGGCAAGGTCCTCTTCGTCGGCGGCGGCTACCCCCTTGGCCGAGCTGAGCTGTACGACCCGACCACCAACGAGTTCACCTCTACTGGATCGATGGTCGAAGGACGCCGGGTTCCCTTCGCAGTGCTCCTTGCCAATGGCAAGGTCCTCGTTGCCGGCGGCATGAGCAGCGGGTGCGCGGTCATGAACATCGACGCTGTGGAGCTGTACAACCCGGGCACCGGGCACTTCACTTCACTCGGAACACCGATGAAAGGCCAGTACTACCAGTCGGCAACGCTGCTGGACGACGGCCGGGTCCTCTTCGCCGGCGGCCAGCTGTGGAACGACGTAGACCAGGGCACACCCGTCTCTGAATTGTTCGACCCGGCGACCAACACCGTCGCCACCACCGGAGCCCTGCTCCACACCCGCAGCGGAGCGACGGCGACCTTGCTGCCCGACCACACGGTCCTGATCGCCGGTGGTGGCGCGGACGGCCCGACCAACACGGCCGAGCTGTACCACCCCGCGACTGGGAAGTTCACCAACGTCGCCTCAACGATGACCGCAGTGCGCCAGAACGCCGTGGCCACGCTCCTCGCCAACGGTGAGGTCCTGATCGCCGGAGGCAACAACGGCACGACGGCGGTCAAGACAGCCGAGCTATACGACCCCGCGACCGGTCAGTTCACCGCCACGGGCTCGATGGCCGCGGCTCGCGAGGGCGCGACCGCCACGGTGCTCCCGGACCACACGGTCCTGATCGCCGGTGGCGGCTACAGCGCGGCCGCAGCCAAGGGCGCGGAGGTGTACAACCTGGGGACGGGGGGGTTCACGTCGATGGGGTCCATGAGCACTGCGCGCTCCAGTCTCACCGCCACTCGGCTCTCCAACGGCCTGGTTCTCCTCGTAGGTAACGGCTCGGCAGACCTGTACCAGCCCTGAGGGCTCACTCGTTCCGCCGGTGAAACCGGCTGCGTCGCACTCCAGCAGGTCGCGACGGTCTGCACCGTTGTCTCTCGACCGAGTTCTGACGAGTCACGTGGCGAAACGACGCCGCCTGCCCGACGGAGTAACCCGCACGCGGCCCCATTCTTCGAGTAACACGACGCAATCGTCTGGACTCGGGAGGACCCAACCGTGCGCAAAACTTGGATTGTGCTGGCCCTCGTGACGGGACTCGTCGCCGCGTGCAGTGGGTCGGCCGCCAGCGGCAGCCTTCAGGCCAACGGCAGCCTCCAGGCCAGCGGAACGCCAGCCGGCGGAACTCAGGCTGCGGCGACCGCCACCGGTACTGCCGGCGACTCAACAGGCGGCGCTCCGAAGACGCCAGTGGCCTGTTCGCTGCTCACCGCAAATGAGGCCGCGACTGCCCTCGGCGTGCCCGTCAATCCGGGCGCTGGCTCAGTCGATCCGGCAGAAAACGTCTGCACTTTTGGCGGCCACGCCCTCGCCGACATGATCAACTTCGTCGAGATCTCCGTCATCGACCCGGTCGAGTTCACACCCACGCGGGCTTCCGTCCCCAGCGTGTTCGACATAACTCCAGCGACCGGCATCGGCGACGCGTCCTACTACCAGAAGGACTACCTCCCGAACGATAGCGGCACCAGGATGTCGCTCTCGGCCCGTAAGGGCCAGACCACCTTCAGGATCGATATGGTCCTCTACGGCGCAACGGACAGCCGGCTGATGGCCGCCGAGAAGACCCTCGCGTTGGGGGCGGTGGGTCGTATCTAGCCTCGGTCGATTCTTGCTGGGCGCGCGTGAAGCGCCGAGCGCGAACCCGATGCGCTCGCTATGAAAGCCCGACCAGTCCGACCAGCCAGCGGCGGATCTCTTCGAGCGCCTGCAGGAAGGTGATGTTGTCAAAGAGGCGCGCCCAATGGAGCGCCCATTCCTGCACCTCCTTCGCGCCGATCAACGGGACGAGGACCACCGCGAGCTGCAGTCGAGTCCAGGCCATGGCCGGCCGTAAGTGGCCCGCGTGGCCGAGACGGTGGCCGCGGTCCACGCAAGCACGAACGCGGTCCGCCCCCTGGTCCAGCGGGTCGAGGATTACGACCTCCCCTTCCTTCCC
>Ga0209638_1000818_pt1 | contig 20395 bp, 17 predicted proteins | sample BarGraNGADG00211_FD_184490 | JGI IMG/M metagenome (GOLD analysis project Ga0209638, IMG submission 184490) | Arctic peat soil microbial communities from Barrow, Alaska - Barrow Graham LP Ref core NGADG0002-211 (SPAdes) (version 2) | ecosystem: Environmental > Terrestrial > Soil > Wetlands > Peat...
AGGAGCGGTCGGCTCTATTGCCTTGATAGGCGGAGCGTGAGCGGAGCCAGTCAAGGCAATAGCGAAGCATCCGCCGCCCGATAGGACGGAGCGCGAAGCGGTCCGTCCTATCAGTGTAATACGTGGAAAATATTCCGTCATATCACCTCCTATAGGTGGACGACGTTTCCACTTATTTTTGGCTTATAGCACAAAACATGGAAAGAAAGTCATATTATTTTCCGCTTATTACAAGCCGTTTGCCGAATTCCACTTATTGAGATATAGAAATATAGAATATGGAAAATAAAGCGAAGTTTTATCCGAATCCCCAACTCAAGTTAATGGACCAAATGAGATACGGTTACCGCTTGTATTTCATGATCCATATCATGGTTGTTGAGAAAACAACATTATTGATAACGGATTGAAATCCTGCATTTTTGCCGAGGTTGACAATGTGTGCAGTACGGAAGATATACGGCCTTAAGATACAACACCTACGAGGCTGTATCTTTTGATCAGAGCGATAATGAATTTCAGGAACAGATGAACAAATCCACGGGATAGGTGGCCGGAGCAAGGACTCTATATTCCCAGATTAGATATCATCGTGCAGAAGGTATTGATAATCTTCACTAGCCCTGGATGAGATATTTCGAATCCCTGAACCGATGAGGACAGACCTTCAATCGACAAATTGAGGAGCGCCGGATTCTTTTCTCTGCGTGTGGCTTCGTGGGCTGATAATTTGGCAAATCCCACAATGCTTTCCGCATGCTCATAGTTAGTCTGGGAAAGGTCGGCAATTTCCTTCCTCAGGGTCGTCAGGAGGGTCAACAGCTCTGCTTTCTCACTCTCTTTGACCGATTTGCTCTGCTTCAGCCTCTCTTCAATCTTGTCAAAATCATCCTGAATCATTTTCTTCTACCTTTATTCGCCTTCATTTCAAATGTCCCCCGAACCTCTCCTCCACAAACATGAGAGTATACGATGGGTGGTCTTGTTTGTCAATAAAAAATGAACAATAGGTATGTATTATCAATTGTTATCTCAAATGTTTCAAAATGATAGTGTGTGGACTTCAGTTAATAAGGATAATCATTTGAAAGGATGGATCAATGTTAAAAATGCCGGACGCTTTATTTCAGGAAGAAGTCAGTACTGGCTATTCTTCTACCATGAGCAACTTCCAGCATGGAAGGGTACTATTTTTATTTTTTTTAAAAATTTTTCAGGGGTTGAATTTGATATAGCAATGTAGCTTTTGCACGGCTAGGGGGCGCCGGGGGGAATTTTCCTGAACGCGTAATGCAGGAACAGTTGCCATAATGAGACTCTATAGGTGGGTATGTTTACAGAATCAGGTGTCCCGGGGGGCGACTGGAAAGCATTCTTTTTGAGTCTGCGATCAGTTGCTAAAGGTTTAACTAAGGAGTTTTTGTGTTGATGCCTAGGCGAGGGCAGGGGATAGTAGAAGTATATATGCCTATCCCTTGTCCCTCGTTATTCCTGTGACAAAATGTGACAAATATTATTTCTCTTGCTTATTTCCTTTCTATTGTTTATATAGCCACTCGCTTATAAATCAATAAGTTAAGTAATTCTGTCATGTTGCAAAATGCCTCGGCACCGAATGGGGTTCAGAGGGCCGGTGGTTCAAATCCACTCGCCCCGACCATTAAAATCAAGTAGTTAGCCAAAGGTTGGTTTCCCCCTTTTCTTTTGCCTGGCGATTCTCTCCCCATTCTCTCCCCACTTTTTTGGAAAACAAACACACTTATGCGATATTTTATTCGGGTTGGAAAAGCACAACCGGCCAGGGTGATGCCATAGTTTTTTCATACTGCTTGGCGCTGTTTCGATGTCGATCCTTCCGGTTCCTGTCCGCATTCACATCATGCCAAACCCCGCTTATGGTTTGTTTAACCTGATATGCCTCTCCATGATACCCCAGCCTGAACGATCCGCAACCGGACTGATCATTCTTCTTTTGCTTGCTGGAACCAATGCAGGACTGTGGAGTAAATAACGGGCGTTCTGGCTTTTATCAGTTTTGGGAAAAAGAATGCTTTGCCGGAGACCGTGGGGAGACCTCTTTTTGTAAACATACCCACCCGTAGAGTCTCATTATGGCAATCGTGCCTGCATTAGGCCCTTGAAAAATTTCCCTCAGTTCCTCCCCCGGTCGTTCAAAAGCTACATTGCTATATCAAATTCGATCTCTGAAAAATTTTAAAAAAAATAAAAATAGTTCCTTTCCAGACTGGAAGTTGCTTATGGTAGAGGAATAAGCTAGTATGTATATTTTCCTGTACTAAACAAATGGTCAACCTCGACGAAAATGCGAGACTTTAATTTGTAATAAACACAATTCACGTCTAACGATAAACAGCGACGCCACACCTCCCAGATTTTCTGGCCAAGATTTTCTTGACATACAAGAGTGCGTTTCTTATACTTCCATCCACAAAAAAAGTTCTTATCAATCAGAGAGGCGTTCATGTGATGCTGAAGAATACGTCCCTGCTGAGTAAGCAGATCGAGGCAATTATCGAATCATCCTATGATGGCATTTATGTCACCGACGGACAAGCCAATACCATCATGGTCAATTCGGCTTATGAGATCATGACGGGTATCAAAAGACATGAAGTCATAGGACGTAACATGCGTGATTTGGTACGGGAAGGTTTTTTTAATCAAAGTGTCACGCTAAAGGTTCTCGAAACGGGAAAACGGGTCACCCTTAGGCAGAAACTCCGATCAGGGAAGGAGATTTTGGTTACAGGGAATCCCATGTTTGACGATCAGGGTAATATCATTATGGTCGTGACCAACGATCGGGACATGACCCAACTCACAAAACTATATCAACAAGTGGAACATTCGATGCAGATCGCCATGGCCTATAAAGAAAAGTTTCAGACGATGCAGGAATCCAGTTCATTTGGTAAAGATTTCGTGGTCGTGTCAAAGACGATGCATGATATCTGCAACTTGGTGGAGCGGGTTAGCAAGACCGATGCCACCGTCCTTTTTTACGGAGAGACAGGTGTCGGTAAAGATCGCCTGGTGGAAGAAGTACACAAAATGTCACCAAGATACAGCAAGGGGGTATTGGTAAAGATAAATTGTGGCGCCATACCGGAGGCCCTTTTGGAGAGCGAGTTGTTCGGGTATGAATCCGGTGCTTTCACGGGAGCCAAGAAGGAAGGAAAGATTGGGCTCTTTGAACTGGCGGATGGAGGGACGGTCTTTCTGGACGAGGTGGAATGCCTGCCCCCTTCTTTACAGCCCAAATTGCTGAGGGCACTTCAGGATTTTAAGATAATCCGTATTGGGGGTACCGTTCCCAAAAAAGTGGATGTGAGGGTGGTTTGTGCCTCCAATATGGATTTGAAAGAGATGGTGATAAAAAACCAGTTCCGGGCGGATCTCTACTATCGCCTGAATGTGGTTTCGATTGACGTTCCTCCTTTAAGGGAGAGAAAAGAAGACATTCCCTGTCTTGTAAAATTCTTCATTAATCATTTCAACCAGAAGTATAAGAAAAAAAAGTTTATCACCAAAGAGACAATGAATCTGTTGCTTTCATATGCATGGCCAGGAAATGTCAGGGAGGTGGCCAATGTGATCGAAAGATTGTCGGTGGTCACGGAGAAGATGCAGATTGATCCTGAAGATCTTCCCCATGAGATCAGGGGCAATAATATGACCTTGGATATCGGCAGCGAGATGCCGCTGAAAGAATATCTGATGGAAAAAGAGATATCCATCATAAGAAGTGCGATCAAAAAATTCGGCAGTGCCCGTAGGGCCGCTGCTGTTCTGGGGATTGATCACTCCACCATTACCCGCAAGTTGCAGAGATACGACAAGACGTCAGCAAAGGCATGACAGCGTTTTGGCCCTCTTATATTTTTCATTGAAACTGTTGAACGTCTTGAACGGCTATCCCATCCGGCTCCCTTGCCCCTTTTGAATAGCCAATCAGAATGACAAGGCTAACAGTGATTTCTGTGATAAGCCCGCCACAATTCATCCCTGAAATCCGGATGTGCGATGGCGATGAGCGCTTTTGCTCTTTCCGGGAAAGACTTGCCCCGCAAATTGGCAATGCCATACTCGGTGATGATTATGTGGACATCAGCCCTGGTTGTGCAGACACAGGCGCCTTCATCAAGGTGAGGGACAATCCTGGATGTCTTGCCTCCCTGAGCTGTAGAATGGAAGGCCAGAATGGATCGGCCGCCTTTCGAATGCGTTGCGCCGCGGACAAAGTCCGCTTGTCCTCCGATGCCGCTGTACTGTTTGTATCCGATGGTGTCTGATGCCACCTGCCCGGTAAAGTCGACCTGGAGCGCCGAGTTGATTGAAACCATATTGTCGTTTTTCGCTATAATTTCCGGGGAATTCGTATAGTCGAAAGAGAAGGCTTCTACAAAGGAATTGTCATGAATGAATTTGTAGAGTCTCTCCGTTCCCATAAAGAACGAGGCGACCATCTTCCGTCGATGATAATTCTTTTTGGTACAGTTGACTACCCCTTTTTCAACGAGGTCGACCACGCCGTCAGAAAACATCTCCGTGTGAATGCCCAGATTTTTCTTGTCCTTCAGAAAACCCAAGACGGCATCAGGAACGGCGCCGATGCCGAGTTGGAGACAATCCCCATCCTTGATCAGTTCGGCACAGTATTCCCCAATCGCCTCGTCGGTGGGCGATATGGCCGGTGGTTTGAGAATCAACGGAGCCGTATTGCATTCAACAATGTAATCGATCTCCGATACATGAATGAAAGCATCTCCCAAGGTGCGCGGCATGTTTGGCGTGACTTCCGCAATCACCAGTTTGGCGCTTTCGGCGGCCGGTTTCGTATAATCGACTGAGACGCCGAACGAACAGTACCCTTGTTGGTCCGGTACGGACAGCATACAGAGCGTTACATCCACCGGCAGGATGTTGTCCAGAAACAATCTCGGCAGGTCACTGTTGTGGACGGCGGTGAATACGGCGCGCCCTTCATTGATTGCCTGTCTGGACGTAGCTCCCGCAAAAAGGGAGTTATGGATAAAATGAGGCTGATTCTCCGGCAGACAATAGAGAGACCGACCCATGGCAATCTGGTGTGCGATTTCAACGTTTCGATAACGCTCTCGATGATCGACCATCGTTTTTAGTAAAAGTTCGGGTGTGCCTGCAGCATGACCTGCAACCACGCGATCTCCCGATTTAATATGCGCTACCGCCTCTTCAGCGGTTACGAGTTTTTGTTGATAAATTTTCTCCCACTTCATCAGTTTCCTCCACCTTTGAATATTGTTAACGTTCTGTTCGGTAGGGGCGGAACATATTATTCCCCTTGTGGTTCCTGTCCTAGCATAATTAATGCCAGCGCAGGCTTTTTCCTATCAAACCGTTCTTGGTCTTGTCGTGCCCTGCATGGATGGTCCGGGGGGTTCTTTAGGTTTTTGTGTGTAAATTAGTGCAATCCGATCCATAAACACAGAGTCTATTTGCCTACGAATGTCGGCTTCTCCTTTTGGGTGAATGGTGACATTCCTGCCTTCTGGTCGGAAGTGGAAAAGCACAATCCGAAGAGATCCGCTTAAGATGGACAGGCCCGTATCGATGTCTGTCTGTATCCCCCTGTTAATAGCCACTATGGCCAGTTCACAACCGCCCCAAGGCAAATCCGTTGTACGGCCAAGATGAGCGGCTTTTCAAGTTCTTCAATAGCACTAAAATACCCGCTGCCCTAAAATCCCTCAGATTCTTCCTTCCACGGGATTGAGATTTGCATGAATTTGATGTCGGTGACTGCCACAAACGATTTATCCCCTTCACCTGTGATAATCAGCACCTGGATTCCATCATCGCCCGATACATTAGTGGCCGTCTTAATTCCTTAATCCGGAATTATTAATCTTAGTTGAAACGCCTAACCGATGGCATCTCTGCGGACCACACATATATTTCCGGCATTCTGCATTATGCCGGACTTATCCCCCGCTTTATTTAGACAGGAGGGCAGCAACGTCCCCTCAGGTGGATAGCCTCTGCTGAAATAAATGGTTCGCTAATGCAACACCTGTTCCGGCAATTTGGCAATCATTTATTGGACATGAATTGGGAATATCTGAAGTTGCGGGAGTGGTGATAATATGCAACACAGGCGAACCTGAATTCATGCCGCCCCGTAACTAGTAGAAAACAAAGCCTACTCGGCGAGGAATGGCAGTATAGGTGGTGTTGTAATAATACACCGGTTCTGCAATCGACGGGCTTTTTGAAGGTTTCTCTCTGGAATCCGGGGTTATTCCTGTTGTGTTCCCGTGATTACTGTTGAGCGTCAGGGGGACGATGATTCAAAACCAAATCGTCGAATTCCCTCTTCCCATTGATCTCCGCTATGCATGGCTTTCTGCCATATCTCTTTGATCAGACTATGTTTATCAGCCCTGTCATTTTACTGCCATTACAGGAATGGTTTCTCCTTGAAGAGTTGCACAACTCGCACCCGCCCTCTACCTCCAGCCCTCGCCTTGGCTTAATGGAAATGGCACATATGTTGCTGTTATCCAAAAGCGATAGATATAGGCGAACGATCAGTGAGGCATTGAAGTCACGTGCTTCGTCGTTTGAATCAATAGTAGCAAAAAAAGAGGAAATACGGCAAGATGAGCGGCAAATATTTTGATGAATGGGTGGAGAACGAGAAGTTTACCACACCCACCAGGACCATTACAGAAACAGACGTAGTCATGTTCGCGGCCATGAGTGGTGATTACAATGAACTGCACACGAGTGCGGAAGTAACAAAGGGAAACCAATTCGGACAAAGGATCGCTCATGGTCTTCTGATTTTGAGCATCTCCCATGGCCTGCTTTTCAGAACGGGATTTCTGGATCAGACGGCCATCGCCTTTTTAAGTGTCGGCGACTGGAAGTTTCAAGCGCCGGTTTTTTTCGGCGACACGATTCGGGTGAATGTCAAGGTCAGTGAAAAAAAGGAGAGCAAAAGCAAACCGGACCGAGGCGTGATCACCTTGTATCTGGAAGTATTGAATCAAAATAATGTTGTTGTTCAATCCGGTTACAAATCCATCATGATCAAACGGATCCAGGACCGGAAGTGAAAGGAACAGATCGAACCGGAGGAAGATGGGCTGATCCTTTTCGATAACGAAAAGGATTGTGCCGAAATCGGATATAAACACTTCAGGGTTATAGAAGGAAGAGAAGATGTATTTACTACACACCGAAGAACTAAAAATGTTTGCCGGCCAGCTTAGAAAAATGGTTGACAGCAAGGTTGCACCACGTGCGGCCGCAATAGATGAAAAAGGTGAATTTCCGTGGGATATGAAGGAACTGTTTCAGGAAATAGGTCTGTTCGGACTTGCGGTGCCCGAACAATACGGCGGAGCGCATCAGGGTCATATCTATACTTGCTTGGCAGTTGAGGAGATTGCCAGGGCCTGCGTTAGCTCATCGCTGATCGTTCAGGGGCAGGCCTTGGGATGGGATCCGATTCTCATCGGGGGTACGGAAGAACAGAAGAAGAAATACGGTCCCATGGTTTCGACGGGGGAGGTAATCATTTCCTTCGGACTCACGGAACCGGGGGCTGGTTCGGACTCAGGGGCGATGACGACCCGTGCCGTGAAAAAAGGGGATAAATACATCATCAATGGAACCAAATGCTTTATCACCAACGGACCGGTTGCCAATCTCATTACGCTGTTTGCGATGACCGATGCGTCTAAAGGCGTAAAAGGGATAAGCGCTTTTGTGGTTCCGACAGACACCCCAGGTTATTCGGTTGCCCGCTGGGAAAGCAAAATGGGGATCAAAGGTTCGCCGACGGGTCAACTGGTTTTCGAGGACGTTGAAATTCCCGCGGAGAACCTCATCGGCCAGGAAGGCAAGGGGTTTGTTTATGCCATGAAAACTCTGGACAGATCGCGACCCGTCATTGGCGCCCAGGCTTGCGGAGTCGCCAAGGGCGCTCTGGAGCAGGCCATCAAGTATGCAAAAGAAAGAGTCCAGTTTGGAAAGCCGATCGGCCATTTCCAGGGAATCGGTTGGATGCTGGCGGACATGGCATCGGAAATCGACGCGGCCAGAAGCCTTGTTTACCAAGCCGCGCAGTTGATTGATGAAGACAATCCTAATAAAAGCTATCTTTCCGCGGCAGCCAAGTTGGTTGCATCCAACACGGCTATGAAGGTCACGACCGATGCCCTCCAGATTGCGGGGGGGTATGGTTATATGACGGAATTTCCCTTTGAGCGTATGATGCGGGATGCGAAGATTACGCAGATTTATGAGGGGACCAATCAGATCATGAAGCTGATCATATCCCGGGAGCTTATGAAGTAACGATATTATTAAAAGGAGGTTTATCATGCTTAAGGGTAAAATAATCGATCTTTCACAGGAGATTTACCAAGGAATGCCTGTCTATCCCGGACATCTGAAAACGGTTATCTGGACACATCTGTCCCACGACGAGTGCCAGAAGCAGCTTGGAACCGGGTTTTCCTATGAGACGAGAGGCATCATGTTTTGTGATCATGGTCCGACCCACATCGATGCGGTGAGCCATCTTTCGAGAGATCCCAAGGCTGAGTCCATTGACGAGTTGGCCCTGGATAAGTGCATCACATCCGCTATTTGTTTGGATGTTCACGATATCCCTCAAAAGACCCAGTTTGGGAGGAAAAAGATCGAGGATGAGTTCACGAAATGGAACTTGGAGATTCGCAAGGACGATACGGTTCTCTTCTACACGGCCCAGTATGACCGATACTATGGGAAACCGGAGTATATGACCGATTACCCCGGTCTTAACCGGGAGGCGACCGAGTTCATCATCGATCAAGGTTGTGTGAATTTCGGGGTGGATTCCGCCAGCCCGGATATGTGGTATGACAAAACTTATCCCTGTCACAGCGTTTGCGCTGAAAGGGGCATTACTCATGTAGAGAACCTCTGCAATCTTGACAAGTTGGTGGGCAAACGTTTCACCTTCATCGCTCTTCCCCTGAAGATCAGGAAAGGTACAGGTTCCCCTCTGCGTGCGGTGGCTATATTGGATGAAGGATGACTCGGGTTTCCCCCTTTCGCCAAGGGGGAGCAAGGGGCACTTTGTCCCGGCAGCGACAGAGGATATTTTGTTTCATAAACGACGCATGAGCGAAGCGTTGAGTGGGATGAGAAAGGAAAGTATAAAAAATGAAGCGAATGGAACTATCATTAAAGGACAAAGTGGTCTTGGTCACAGGTGCAGCTGGTGGCTTGGGAGGAGCGATTGCCTGGGCAGTAGGCACAGCGGGTGCCAAGTTGTTTTTGCACGACCTTTTCGAGGATAAGCTCAAAGACCTCGCCGGTGCCATGAAAGCTGAGGGCATCGAGGCGGGTTATAAGGCCATCGACGTTACTGCCTCCGGCGCTCCGCAGGAGCTCATGGATGCCGCAGTGCGTGATATGGGCAGGATCGATATTGTAGTCAATTCCGCGGGAATCAACCGGCCTCAGCCTTCAGTAGAGGTGACAGAGAAAAACTGGGATGACGTGCAGAACATCAACTTAAGGGCCATGTTCTTTATCTGTCAGGCAGCAGCCAGGCATATGATCGCCAGAGGTGGTGGCGGGAAGATCATCAACATTTCCTCGCAAGCGGGTGCTGTTGCTCTTCCCCTGCGCGCCGCCTATTGCTCCAGCAAGGGGGGGGTAAATCAGCTTACGCGCGAGCTTGCAGTGGAATGGGCGAAAGAAAAAATCTTGGTCAATGCAGTTGCACCAACATTTGTTGAAACGCCTTTTACTGCGAAAATGTTAGAAGATGATAATTTCAGAAATTATGTGGTTGAAAGTATTCCCCTTGGCCGGATGGTGAAAAAGGAGGAGATTGCGTCAGCCATACTCTTCCTGGCTTCCGACCTCTCTAATATGATCACCGGCCACATCCTTGCGGTCGACGGGGGATGGACGGTTAAGTAGGATAAGGTGAAATCTATCAATCGACTACCAACAATACAATAAAGGAGGTAATGAGATGCAAAAAGTAAGATTTTTTTGTAAGACCGGTTTTGTAATGCTTCTGGTTGGACTGATCAGTGTAACTTTGCTGGCCGCTGTGCCGACCCTGGCCACGGCCCAGCAGAAGACCATCAAGTATGGAACGATGCACCCCCTGACGGGTGCCTATGCCGTTCTGGGTCTGGATCAGCAGCGAGCCACCGAGATGGCTGTGGAGGAATGGAATGCCAAGGGAGGCGTCCTCGGCCATAAGATTATCTGGCTTCACCGGGATGACGAGCTCAAGGGGAACGTAGCCATTCGCAGGGTCAAGGAACTCGTGGAGGAGGAGAAGTGCGACTTCATCGGAGGAACGCTCTCGGGATCCATTTCTCTCGCCATGAATGAGTTTGCCTGCAAGACCAAGACCCCTTACATGGCCTACTGTATGTCGGACATGGTTTTAGGTGCCGACCAGTGCGAATACGGAGCCGCCTTCATGATGCTTCCTTATTCAGCGTCGCTCGCGGTTTCCCAGTATGCCTTTAAAAACGTGGGAAAAAAATGGTACTCCATCACAGCCGATTACCGCTGGGGGCACAGCCTCCTGGAAGGGTGGATGTGGCAGAGCCAGCAGATGGGAGGGCAATTTCTGGGTAATGTCTATGTCCCCCTGGGAACAACCGACTTTTCAACCTATTTTGCCAAGATCATGGCCGCGAAGCCCGACTTCATTGTCATGAACAATTTGGGGGCCGATCAGACCGCAGCTATCAAGCAGGCCGTTGAACTGGGGCTTACCAAAAACATGAAGATCATCTGCACCAAGACGGCCCAATCCACCATTAAGGAACTTGGACCTGCTTACAATGAAAACGTTATAGGTGGCATGACCTTCTATTATAAACTTCGAGACAAATATCCGGGAGCCAAGAAGTTCGTGGACAAATTTATGAAGAAGTACGGTGCCCCCCCGGAGCAGGACGGTGAAGCCGGATATGTTGCTACCAACGTGCTTTTCATGGCCATTGAAAAGGCCGGGACGGTGACTGACAAGAAAAAAATCATGAAGGCCCTGGAGGGCCTCAAGTACCAGCTGACCAAAGGACCGGAATACGTTCGGGCTTGTGATCGTCAACGCGTCTCGAGTTACGTACTCGTCAAAGGCAAGGGAGCCAAGGCGAAAGGCTGGGATATTGCGGATATCGTGGCGGAGATCCCCGGTGACTCCATCATCATGTCCTGTGAAGACAATGCCAAAAAGCTTCCCTTTATCAATGTAAAACTACCCAAGTGATCTTGGGGATAATATCGCGGGGGAGGGAGATCCCTTCCCCGCATTTATAGAGGTTTGAAAGAGATATTATGTCAGAGATTCCTTGGAACGTTATTGCAATGCAGCTTTTTTTCGGGATCGCCTTGGGGTGCATCTTCGTCCTCTTGTCCAGCGGGATGTCGATCATCTACGGTCTTTTGGACATGGTCAACTTCGCCCACGGAACCTTTGCCATGCTGGGGGCTTACGCCGTCTTCGTCGTTGTGTCCCTATCGGACAACTTTTTTGTGGGAATCGTAAGCGCCGTCGTGATCGTGGGAATCATCGGCATGGTTATAGAGTTTTTGCTCCTGAAGCCCTTGTACGGTAAAGATCCCCTGCTGCCGCTCCTTCTCACCTTTGGTCTTTCCGTGGCGATCCCGGATTTCATGAAGATCGCCTTCGGCCTTATCGGAAAACCGGTTAACTTCCCTGATGTTCTGAGCGGAGCCATCACGCTCGGCCCCCTGACCCTTCCGGGCTACCGTCTCTTCATTATCGTATTTACACTGGTCGCGATGATCTCCCTGTGGCTTTTTCTCAAGAAGAGTGATCTCGGCATGATCATTCGGGCATCCACCCGGGACAGCCAGATGGTGCAGACCCTGGGGATCAATGTATCGAGGATCTGGACGGTCGGATTTGGTATGGGCGTGGGTCTTGCAGCCCTGGCCGGGGCGATTGCAGCCCCCATGATGTCGGCCACTCCGGATATGGGTGTCGACATGACGATGACGGCCTTTGTGGTCACCGTGGTGGGCGGACTCGGAAGCTTGGGCGGGGCGATTGTTGGCGGTCTTTTCATCGGACTGGTTGTCGCATTTACCGCGTATGTAGCCGGTGCGTATTCTTCGGTGGCCATGTACTTCTGTATGGCCGTGATTCTCCTGGTCAGGCCAAGGGGTCTCTTTGGAGAACAAGGTCGAGAGTAGATATTTGATCTTTAAATTCTGCGTAAATCGCGTAGCGATGGAAAAGCGAACCGCTATTCATGGGACGACTCCCTGAAACAAACTTCGCGACTGGATATTTATTATTAGGATTACGTTTTTTTGCAAAGTTTAATTTGTATTGAGAGAGAGGAAACATTGAACATGGTTGACGATCGCACAAACTCCATAAAATTGGTGGATTTGCATTCACCCCCCAAACCCGTGATTGTTTACGGGACGTTTATCGTTCTGCTGTTTCTTCCCCTTATTATCTCCACCCCGCTGGCCACGGAGATCCTCATTTGGACAATTTTTGGCCTGGGATTCAACCTTCTGCTGGGGTATACGGGGGTTCTCTCCTTCGGGCATGCCGCCTACTTCGGCCTGGGGGCGTACGCGGCCGGTCTGGCCTTTCGTTACTTTAACGCCAGTGTTCCCGTGGGCATCGTTATGGGTATCCTGGCTGCGATGCTCCTCGCCTGCATCATTGGGGCCCTGGCCATCCGGAGCAAAGGGGTTTACTTCGCTATGATCTCTTTGGCCTTCGGCCAGATGCTTTACTTTCTGGCCCTCTCACCCCTCAAGGGAATTACCGGAGGGGAAGACGGTCTGACCCGCATCCCTTCCCTGGACTTCTTGTCTTTTTCTCTGGGCAAACCGTTGCCACTCTACTACTTTGTCTGCATAATCACGGGCATCATGCTCTTCGTGACGTGGCGTATCCTGCAGTCTCCCTTCGGGAAGCTTCTGCAGGCCTTCCGGGAAAACGAAGAACGGGCCAAGGCCTGCGGATACAACACGACTCTTGTCAAATACTGTTCCCTCGTGATCTCGGCGTTTTATGCCGGGCTTGCTGGGGCCTTGAACACGGTCTATCTCAGCTACGTGCCGCTCTCAACACTTTTCTGGCTCACTTCCGGCACCATGGTAATGATGACTATTTTGGGAGGTAAGGGCACATTTCTTGGCCCCCTTCTGGGTGTAGGTGTTTTCCTTTTTCTCCAGAACACGATCAGTCTGATCACACCCCGGTGGGAGCTCTTCGTTGGGGCGATATTTGTTGTCATCATTCTCGTTTTTCCGGGTGGGATCATGGGAACTCTGGCTGAGAAATTTGCGGTTTTCCGAATGAGACGGGAAGGGAAATAGATGAAGGAGAGTCTTATGCTGTTGCGGACAGAAAAAATTTGTAAATACTTCGGCGGGCTGAAAGCGGTGGATGAGGTTGATTTTGTTTTGAAGAAGGGCCAACTCAAGTCCATCATCGGACCCAACGGCGCCGGAAAAACGACACTCTTCAACCTGATTGCAGGGGCTTACCTTCCGACCAAAGGGAAGGTTTTCCTGAAAGACAAAGACATTTCCCGTTTTACGCTGAACAAGGTTTCCCGCCTGGGTGTCGTCAAGACCTATCAGATCAATCATATCTTTCCCAACCTGACGGTTTTCGAGAACGTCCGCATTGCCGCCCAGGTTAGGAAGACGTCCTTCAACATCTGGAAACAGGCCGCATCCTACCGGGAGATCAATGAACTGGCCGAGGAAATTCTAGCGCAGGTGGAGTTGACCGAAAAGAGAAACCAGCCGGCCTCAACGCTGTCTCACGGGGAAAGGCGCTACCTGGAAATCGGGATTGCGCTGGCCACCAAGCCGGAGATTCTGCTTTTAGACGAACCCACGGCAGGAATGAGCTGCGCCGAGACGAACGAGTGTGCGGAAATGATCAAAAATCTCAACCGGAACATCGGACTCAGCATCGTCCTGGTTGAACACGATATGAGTGTGGTGATGAGCATATCCGAGGAAATCCTGGTGATGAACGAGGGAAGAACTCTCGCGGAGGGAACTCCCCGCGAGGTCAGCGATAATGAAGAGGTACAGCGAGTCTATCTCGGGTAAAGGTGTGAGTATGCTTCGATTGGAAGACGTGAATACGTATTATGGTTACAGCCATATTCTGCAGGGTGTTTCGCTGGAGGTCAAAGAAGGCGAGATCGTGGTTCTCCTGGGGCGAAACGGTGTCGGCAAAACCACCACAATGAAAACAATCATGGGTCTACAACCTCCGAAGACTGGCCAGATATTTTTCATGGAAGACAACATTGCGGGCCTGCCTCCCCACAAAATCTCCCGTAAAGGCATTTCCCTGATCCCGGAAGACCGGCGGATCATTCCCAATTTGACCGTACTGGAAAACCTCAAGCTGGGCTCCCTGATGCACAGCAAAGCCGATGAGCGGGATGCCCTCCTGAAAATGGCCTTTGACTACTTTCCCCGCCTCAAGGAACGTGTGAAGCATCTGGGGGGGAACCTTTCCGGCGGAGAACAGCAAATGCTGACCATCGCCAGGGCGCTTATGGGCCGGCCGAAGCTGATGCTCATCGACGAACCCAGCGAAGGTCTGGCGCCCAAGATCGTGCATGAGATCATGGAAATCATCAAACAGCTCCAAAAAGACGGCAGGACGATCCTGCTCGTGGAACAGCATATGGAGATCGCCATGCGCCTGAGCAGCAATCAAAGAGCCTATATTATGGAGAAAGGCCGGATGCGCATGGGCGGCAGCCTGGACGAATTAAGTTGCCAGATGGATGAGGTTGTAAGGTGCCTGGGAGTAAAGATTTAAAAACAATCCTGATTATCGGCACCCTCGATACCAAGGGGGAGGAATGCCTTTTCATCAGAGACCTGGTGCAACAAAACGGGTGCAACGCCATCCTCATTGATCCCGGACCCCTGGGCCGACCGCTTGCCCGCGGAGATATCTCCCGCAAAGAGGTGGCGCGCAAGGCGGGCCATGATCTGAATCGACTGGTTGCGACTCGCGACAAGGGCAGGATCATCCAGGCCATGACGGACGGTTTGACGGCCTGGGTTTCCGAACTTTACACAGAAGGCAAAATTCATGGTGTGATCGCTGTCGGCGGCGGGCAGGGCACCGCGATAGGAACAGCAGCCATGCAGCCCCTTCCTCTGGGGTTCCCTAAAGTCATGGTGAGCACCATCGCCTCGGGAGACCTTGGACCCTTTCTGCGCACTAAGGATATTGCCGTTTTTCCGTCCGTGACCGATGTTTTCGGTCTCAACTATGTGTTTGTCCGAATTCTGGAAAACGCGGTCCATGCCCTGCTCGGCATGGTCAAGGCTAACCGACCTATTGTCAAAGGGGAAAGCAAGGTTATCGGAGCCACCGCCTTTGGAGTGGTAACGCCGGGTCTCATGAAGATGAAAAGCCTCCTCACGAAAAAGGGGTTTGAGATGATCCTCTTCCACGCAACAGGCACAGGCGGGCGTGTTATGGAGGAGATGGTCGAGGCCGGGTATTTTGACGGGGTCATGGACTGGACGACCCATGAGGTGGTCGACGAGGTGGGCGGAGGTGTTTTTGCGTCGGGCAAGGGACGTCTGGACAGCCTGTCCAAGCTGGCCATTCCCTGGATTCTGGCTCCGGGCGCCATCGACTACATATGTAAAGGCGCTTATCAGAACCTTCCTCCGCGATGGAAGAAGAGGAAGCACATCATCCACAACCAGAACATCACCTTGGTACGGGCCACGTCCGCAGAGATGGTCCAGGCGGCCAAATTTCTGGCGAAGAAGATCAATAGAGCCATTGGCCCCGTTAAGATTATGATCCCCCTCCGGGGTTTTTCAGAGCCCAATGCCGAAGGGAAACCCTTCTATGACCCGGCAGCCGACAGGGAATTCATCCGTGCCTTGAGGAAGGGGCTGAGACGAGATATTGAGGTTCTGGAAAGGGATGCTCATATCAACGACGATGCCTTCGTCAGGGAGGCGGTAAGCGTGATGATGGACATGCTGGGGAAAAATAATCGTTTGAAATAAGGGATTTCTTATGGACATACGCATCTATCCTTTGAACACGGGATTTATCCGCCTGGACAAGGGAGCATACATTACGCCGGGGAAAGGATACGGCGTAGAAGTAGAGGTTCCGACCTGGGCGTTTCTCGTTACGAATGGGAAAGAAAAGCTCCTGGTGGATACCGGCATGAGCGAAACAAAGACAGCCGACTGGCATCATCCCGGTTCCTATCAACCGGAGGGTTTTCGTATTGACGAACAACTCGGAAAACTGGGCGTGAAGGCGGATGAAATTCAGGCGGTCTTCTTTACCCATCTCCACTGGGACCACTGCTCCAACATGAAGCTATTCTCCAATGCCCGTTTTTATGTGCATTCAAAGGAACTCGCTTTTGCGCACAATCCCCATATCCTATACTACAAATCCTACGAATCCGGAAAGCTGGGAGTAGTCTCGCCTTTTGAGGGCGTAGAATTCCAGGTTGTGGACGGGGAGTTCCGGTACAACGATTTCATCACTCTGTTCCCCACCCCGGGTCATTGTCCCGGCCACCAATCGGTTGCGATCAAGACTGATCAGGGAACCTACGTGATAGCAGGGGACGCTGTTTTTGCCGATGAAAACATAAAACCCGACAAACACCGCAACCTCTCTTTCACCCCCATGGGGCGCTACGTCAACGTCTTCGAGATGTTCAGCAGTATGGAGGCGATCTTTGCACGCGCGGATCACATCCTGACCGGTCATGGTGAAGGCGTGTCCGGCAAAAATATTTACCCATAAAGGATTCAACATGATTTCCTGGCCCCAACAGAGAAAAGAATTCCTCCGGGTATGCCGCAGGGCCATTGAAATGGGCATGCAGGTCTCCACGGGGGGCAATCTGAGCATGAGGCTCCCGAAAGATCTTTTTCTGGTCAAACCGAGTGGCATTTCTCTCTATGATCTCGGCGAACAGGATCTCCTTATCACGGACGCCTTAGGAGAAACCGTTGAAGGGAGTGGCAAACCCACCAAGGAGATCGGGACCCATTTGAGCGTCTATCGTGCACGAACGGATGTCGGAGGAATTGTCCACTATCACCCGCCCTATGCAACAGCCTATGCGGTGCGTGGGAGGCCGATCCCGCTGCTGACGGTCCATGCCGAGAGAATCCTGGGCATGATTCCCATCATCCCACCCGGCGCAGAGGGGAGCGAGGCCTTGGCCTCTTCTGTTCAAGAGGCCTTCTCGGATCCCTCGGTGAGGGTCGTCTTGCTGGCAAGTCACGGCATTCTGGCGGCCGGAGCGAATCTTCTCGAGGCTCAAAACTTGGCTGAGCTACTCGAGGAGTCGGCCAAAATTGCTTACCTGAGCGAGAGACTGCCGATAAGCTGATTTCGCGAAGGCTGAGGATCACCCATGAAACAAGACATGCCAAGCTGCGGCGGATGCAGGACCTGTGAAATGGTTTGTTCCTTCCACCACACCGGGGAGTACAACCCATCCCTGTCAAGCATCAAGATACTGGAAAAGGACAATGGAGCGGGATTTCTCGTTCTGTTGCTCGAGGAGAAATCGGCCGAGGGGTTTGCCTGTGACAGATGCCAGGGACTGGACAAGCCTTTATGTCTGAAAGTTTGTCGTGAAGAGGACGATCTGGCGGGCATCTTGAAGAAGTTTGCCGTGTCCGGACCGCCCATCCATAAAGGAAACGAATTTGGAGGGTCTTGTTTATGACGGAAAGCCCACTTTTCTCATACGGAGGGAAAATCCTCAGGGTGAACTTGACGAGCGGAGAGGTGCGCACGGAACCGACCTCCCTTTATGCCAGGGAATGGATTGGTGCATCGGGGATTGCCATCAAAATCCTCTATGACGAATTGCGGCCCTGGGTGACTCCATACGATCCGGCAAACCTGCTGATTTTTGGCGCAGGAGCCCTGCAGGGAACGCCAGCGCCGGGGGCGTGCAAAATGAACGCAAGCAGCCTGGGTCCCATGACCGGAGGCTGGGGGAGCGGCTGCTGCGACAGTTATGTGGGTGGCCAACTCAAGTATGCAGGTTATGACACCGTGGTTTTGGAGGGCCGGGCTCCCAGGCCCGTGTACCTGTGGATCGAGAACGATAAGGTAGAGCTTCGCGATGCCTCCCGGCTCTGGGGAGCGACCACCTGGGAAACCCTGGACAGAATTCGCGAGGAGCTGGGCGACAGAAATCTCCACATTGTTTCAATCGGGCCTGCCGGTGAAAATCTGGTTCGCGGCGCCTGTATCATCCAGGATAAAGGAAGGGCCTTCGGGAGATGCGGGCTCGGCGCCGTGATGGGTTCCAAGAACCTCAAGGCCCTTGTGGCGCGGGGAACCGGTTCCGTCAAGGTGGCCAGACGGGAGACATTTATGGCCACGGTGGCCGAGGTCCGACGGATGTTTGAGAAGACGAAGAGCAAGAACAATTTTCGCAAGTACGGCACTCTGTCCTGCCTGTCCAGGAAACAGGAGGTGTGCGGATTGCCTTATCGGAACTTCCAGGAATGCGCCATTCCCGAGGACATGCTCCAGGCGATCGATCCGAGAAAAACCATCGAGAAGTACGAAGTCTCCCGCCAGAGCTTTCCGGGATGTGTGATTGGCTGCGGTCGTCACCTCCACATCACCGAAGGCCCCTATGCGGGTCTCCAGACGGAGTCCTGCCAGCACGAGGCCATGGGCACTCTGCAGACCCGGTTGGCGATTTCGGAACCCACCTTTCTTTTCAAGGCCAACGCCCTGTGTGATCAACTAGGCCTGGATGTGGATGCCGCAGGCGGCGCCATCGGATGGGCCATGGAATGCTATCAGAGGGGGATCTTAAGCGAGAAGGACACAGATGGCCAACCCCTCGTCTGGGGGGATGAGAAAGCGACGCTCGATCTGATCGAAAAGATCGCTTATCGCCGTGGTTTCGGAAACATCCTGGCCGAGGGCTGCAAACGTGCGGCTGATATCCTAGGCAGGGACAGCAGCTACTATGCCATGAATATCAAGGGCCAGGATCTCTATGAGCAGTGCCGGGGTTCTAACGGCTGGCTTCTGGGAACTGCCACGTCTACCAGGGGGGGCGGGCACACCACGGGGGCCATCGTGATCGAGACCGTCGGAGAGTTGGATCGGGAGAAGGCCGCAAGAATCTACGGAGAGGATAATGTGGACATGCCTCTCGACTACCACGGGAAGGCCCGCATCGTCATGTACATGGAGGCCCTTTCCCGGATCGCCAACTCGCTGGGTGTCTGCCTCTATAGCACCACCTGCTGGGATCTGGATCAGATCGACCTGCCCCAGATGGCGGAGTTGTACTCGGCAGCCACGGGCTGGGACACATCGGTTGCGGATCTGAAGCGCATGGCCATGAGGCAGTTGAACCTGGAGAAGGCCTTTAACCTACGGTTCACGGACTTTGATCGCAGGCACGACATGCCCACGCCCAGGGACCTCCAAGAACCCATCCCCACCGGGAATCTGGCGGGTTGGAAACTGGATGAGGGAAAGTACAACAAGATGCTGGATGAGTACTACGAGCTACATGGATGGAACAAATTCAACAGCTTTCCGCAGAGAGCGATTCTTGAGGATCTGGGTTTTGCTTATGTAGCGGATGAACTGGAGAGAATAGGAAAGCTTGGCTGAATACGCCCTGAGATTTGAAGAGGAAGGTATCTGAATCGAAAGATCGGGCGTTACACAGACAGGAAATATCTCCTGCCGAGAAATAATGCGATACCAATAAATAGGTTATTTATGAGACTATAAAATAAGAGACTGTAAACTAATCCGTGTAAATGGAATTTCTCACATCGCTACCAAATTGAAACGACCCTCTCCGATCTGTGTGTTACTCTATTTCAAATCGTAATTCACAACATCAAGACTTTTCAAAATCGTTTGTTCGTAGTGAACTCATTAAAAGTGAAGAGATTTTAATTTAAAGTATTTTTCTTAGTATGTTCAAATCATATAGCAGCGCACCATTTCTTCCGCGTGGGCTGGCTGGGCCAAGCGCTATCTCCATCCGTAAGTGCGCCACGAGGCTGCACAAGAGATGAGGGGAGGTCCCTCGAAGCCGGCTTGCAGGAGCTGGCTTCAAACCACCTTAAGCTGCATTGGTAAAGAGCCATTGTGGTGAGCGTTAAGGAAAAGGCAGGGCATGATCCTGTCAGGTAAGGATCAGGGAGGCGAGCGCAAGCGAACTACTGATGAGGTGTCGAAATGAATTGGACGATGTCAAAACTGGGGGGCTTACCATCTTCCAGGACGAGTTCAAGGGGAACCTGTTTACTGCTTGAACGGCATCCG
>Ga0209638_1000819_pt1 | contig 20389 bp, 24 predicted proteins | sample BarGraNGADG00211_FD_184490 | JGI IMG/M metagenome (GOLD analysis project Ga0209638, IMG submission 184490) | Arctic peat soil microbial communities from Barrow, Alaska - Barrow Graham LP Ref core NGADG0002-211 (SPAdes) (version 2) | ecosystem: Environmental > Terrestrial > Soil > Wetlands > Peat...
GTTGACGAAGATGGCCAAAGGCGAGCTCTCGGCCAGCGTTCGGAAGCGGGCTTCGCTCTCCCGCAGCTCCTGCTCGGCCTGCTTGCGCTCGGTGATGTCCTGATTGATTCTCACTGATCCCGCCCCCTGAGCGGACTCTACTCGCGCCGAACCGGCATCCCGGTCCCGCAGCCAGACAGTCGATCCCCCCAGAATATGGATATACCCGCCCGCTTCCCCCCGAAACGGGATGAGAGTGCGCCCGGGCGGCTCGCTGGCGTCCTCGCATCCCCTCTCACCTGATACTCCTCCGTTTGGGCACGATTCCGCGGGGCCAAGCGAAGGTAGTTGACAAGCCGAGCTCAACGAGCAGAGGGCGCAGCTAGAATGGCGGCGCTCAACGGCTCCGGGCAGAAGCGGTGAAGCAACGAAGCATGGCGACAGCATTGCTGGTAGCGGTCTTGGTGATGACCACCCTGATGGGCTGCGCTCCGGGTTATGAGCAGCGCGTCCAGCGCAGCGTGCGCGACAGAGGGAGCACCAACGTGAGGAACGCCAGCAGATCGGCAAGCGGCAGCAGGGTTTCGAGGGCTCTGATCTCGTGGCCTCTTCAGTCGATGACGGGGGTCCTTGGCCCGGACCACCGCAGTCCGGGAGTCCGCGCGATCAGCGGTCCTCTCGTGAGTGTGCTTGGGCCCGCTGGCACGCCGCCGTCGGCGCCCACGCGGAGCGCGTCGATCCGGCGCCCGAAGGCGCTGGGCTAGACTGAAGCGTCCGAGCACGCGGGCCGAGGACGTGTCCATGGTGAGGCAAGAGGGGGATCCGTCCTGAAAGAGACCGTCAAGTCGCTCAGGCTCTACTTCATCGTCATCGGGGCCATCAGCGGGCTTCTGAGCGCCAGCCTCCTTCCCGGATCGTCGTCGTTCGGGGCCGTCTTCGGCGCGATCGGGATCGTGCTGGGAGCCGGCTTTCTCTACGTGGGGATCCGGCTGCGCGACCTGCTCACCACGCGTGCCACGCCGATACTCGTGCTCATCTACGCCAACATGGCGATGTACGCGGTCAGCGGCGCGAACAGCCTGTCGGCCGGCAACACGAAAGGGCAGGTCCAAGCGGCGATCGGGCTCGCCATCTCGGCGTACCTCGTCTCCAACGTGAAGCGCCTGGCTGCCGAGATGACCTCGGATCCCGCGCCGCCACCGGAGGGTCCGTAGGCGGTCGCTCGCCGAACGCGCGTCTCCGGTTGACGGCGCTCCGCCCGTTCAGCCTGCGCGAGATCGATGTCGCACGTCCTGCAACGAGAGGATCCGCGATGCCGGATGGCGCGCGAACGGACTTGCCCGCGACCGGTTCTCCGGCCGAATAACCCGCCTACACGATGGCTCTCGGTCAGGCCGTCGCCCTGCGGCTCACGGTCTACAGCGTGCTCCTGCTCTTCCTGGCTGCCGGGGCGTTCGGCGCGCTCACCGGCGGGCCAGGCTCAGCCGGTGCGCGGACGTCGGGAGGTGCACTGGTGCCGTTCGAGACGCAGCGAGTTTCCTCGAAAGGAGGTCTGTGATGGGCAACGCGACGAACGCTCGGACCGTGGGGGCCTCGACCACGCTCCTGTCGGGGATCATGTTCGGCATGTCGGCGCTGGTGACGGTGGCGTTCGGCTATGCGCTGATCGCCGTCGTGGTCCTCGCCGCCGCCGAGTACCTGCTCTTCCCCTGGAAGAGGTAGAGCGATGGCAGGGATGACTGTGGGGACGGGCGCGTTCGCAGCGGTCGGACAGGACTCGCGCGACACCCGGATGCTGGCGCTCGTGCGTGGCGGTCACACGGCGGTGTACCTCGTGATGGTCGCCGCGATCCTGGTCCTGCTCTATGCGGGCGTCACCGGATACACGGGGCCGTGGCTGTGGGCCGGACTGGGGCTCCTGGCGGCGGAGACCACGGTCTTCGTCGGCAACGGGTTCAAGTGCCCGTTGACGGCGCTCGCCGTCCGCTACGGGGCCGAGAAGGGCTACGCCTTCGACACGTTCCTCCCGGAGAGGGTCACGCGGCACACGTTCCGGTTCTTCGGCTCGTTGATGGTGCTCGGCCTGGTGTTGTTGGCGCTGGAATGGGCCGGCGTCCTCGGCGGTGCCGGCGTGTTCGCGCCGGGCGCGTAGGCCCGCACGTCCCTCCCGGCCGGCGCATCGGGCGGACGGCGCGCTCGCGTGCGGTACTCTCGGTACGGTAAAGCGCCCGACGGTGGACGGACTGGGGGAGCGGATGCTTCGACGCTATCGAACGATCGGCATCATCGCGATCGGCGTGATAGGGCTCGTGGCGGTGACGACCTATGCGTGCCGGACCGCTCCTTCGCTGCCGGGACCGGTCACGGAGACGTCGTCCACTCCGCCCGTCGCCGTCCCGGCCTCGGCCACGCCCACGCCGACGTTGGTCCCCACATCGACGTCCACAGCGACTCCCACGCTCCCGCCGTCGACCACGACGCTCTACGGGGTCAAGTTGCCCACCACGGCCGCGGCTCTGGTCACCGAGTTCGGCGAGCCTGTCCGCATCGACCTTCCGTCCGAGGAGTCGCTGTCGCTGACGCCCGACGGTCAGTGGTTCCGCTGGGCGCCTCGGGGAGACACGTTCTCGGCGCTCAACGAGGAGTACAGCCGCACCGTCCGGCGCAGCTCTCCCGTCAGCTACATCCAGGTGATGGCGAATCGCGGCGGCACGCCCAGCTCTACGGTCTTCGGCTTCGTGATGAACCAGACCTCGAGAAGCGCGGTGGAGCACAAGTTCCAGGGGAAGCTGCGACCGTGCGAGGGCCGCTTCGGCGACCAGGCTGCGCTCAAGATCCACAGCGGCAAGACCTGGTGGTTCTTCTTCTTCTCGAAGGACCGTCTCGTCGGCGTCGGGCAGGGACTGTTCGACCTGGACAACACCGGCTGAGCCTAGGATGACCCTGGGCGCCGGACCGTTCGATGCCTCGTGGCAGCTGATGTTCGCGGAGGAGAGCCGGTGGTGCAGATCGCGGTCACGCTCGGGCTCGGGCCTGTCGTGCTGACGGTGGTTGGCGCGTACGTCGTGCTGAGCGTGACGTCGTTCGTCCTGTACGGCGTGGACAAGGCCGCTGCCGAGCAAGGCAGACGGCGTACCCCCGAACTCACCCTCCATCTCGTCTCGGTGGCCGGAGGCTGGCCCGGTGCGCTGGTCGGGCAAGGCGTCTTCAGGCACAAGACGAAGAAGCAGCCGTTCCGGACCGTCTTCTGGTGCACGGTCGTCGTCAACTGCGTCGCGCTCGCGTGGCTCGGGTACGGCATGCTCGCCGCGTGGTCACGCTGAGAGTGGATCCGCATCGGAAGAAGGAGTCGCGTCATGGCGAGCAAGCGCATGAGTGACGAAGAGATCGTTGGGACCTTCCCTGAGGAGGCTCTCGCGCTGTTGTCGGCGGAGCAGCGCGCCGCCCTCGACAGCATCCTGGCCCGGCTCGCGGCGGCGGAGAAGGTGTGTGAACTCGTTCGGGTCAGTCTCTCGCCCAAGCTGCGCAAGGCGAGCCAGAAGAAGATGTACTGGTGGGACGTGGGCATAGCGGTCAAGGAGTGGGAGACGTTGGCGAAGCAGTGAGCGGGGGCCCGACGCTGAACGAGGAGCGTGTCCCGGCCGGATTCTGGGTGCGGATTCTCGCCTTCGCTTGGGACTATCTCCCGATCGCCGCCTATCTGGGCCTTCTGGTCGGGGCGGGCGTGATCGCCGATCGGATGTGGCAGCCGCTCGCGAACGTTCTCTTCGGCACCCCGCTCTCCGGCGAGGCGAGCGGATTCCTTCTGATCACCCTTCCCGTCGGCCTCTACTTCGCGCTCTCGGAGGCCTCGCAGCGGCAGGCCACCTGGGGCAAGCGCCGAATGTGCCTGCGTGTCACCGACCGTGCCGGACGGCGGCTGAGCCACGCGAGATCGCTGGGCCGCACCGCGCTGAAGTTCGTCCCGTGGGAGCTCGCCCACGCGTGCATCTGGCAGGTCTCGTTCGCTGCCGATCGGTCCTCGCCGGTCTACGTGACCGGATTCTCCCTCGTCTGGCTGCTGGTGGCCGCCAACGTCGTCAGTATGCTCGGCGATCCGCGGCGCCGGACGCTCTACGACCGGATCGCGGGAACACTGGTAGTGCGGAGTGGCGCGCTCTGAAGCCGCGATCGCTGTGATCGGGCGCTTGGGCGAGTAGGAAGCGCGGCTGTCGGCCTCAGTCCCCCGATGTGCTGACCGTTCGTGCACACGCGAGCGAATCGACGGATCCGCGCTAGACTGAGGCGCGGAGGCGCCGGTCGGACTCGAGATGGTGCGCAGAGTCGGGGGAGCCGGATGGGCAGTGTGGTGTCTCGCGTGACGCGCCGGACCGAGTAGGGGAGCCGAGATTGTCCCAGCCAGCCGACACCGGGTCAGACCGCGCGCTGATCGAAGCGGCGCGCGATGCCATCCGCCGCAACTATGACGCGGTGGGCGAGAGGCACACGGTAGGGGCCGCAGTCCTCTGCGCGAGCGGCAGGACCTACGTCGGAGTCAACCTCTACAGCATCCACGGTTCGTGCGCCGAGTCCATCGCGCTCGGCACCGCGATCACCGCCGGCGAGCGCGAGTTCGTGACGCTCGTCAGCATGCGCGGCGCGGACGGGGAGGAGTTCCTCGCTCCCTGCGGCAATTGCCGGCAGATGCTCGCGGGCTATGCCCCCGACTGCGACGTGATCGTGCCTACGGGATCCGGGACGGCGAAGGTGAAGGCTGTCGATCTGCTGCCGTTCGCCTATCAGGTGGAGTAGGACTGCGCGGCGATCGGACGGCGCCGGATTGGTCCACTTCGCGCCGGAGTCCGCTTCGCTGGAGCAGCCGGGTAACCGAGTCACGATGATGACGGGGGCCACATGTTCGGTCTGCAGAGTCGGCAACAGGTCGTGGCGGGTGTCGTCGGCATCATGTCGGTCGGCTGGATGGCGCTGGCGATCGTGCGGCTGTTCTCTCGCCGCGCGTCCGGCACGGGCGTCGTGCGCGAGGCGTCGGCCGCCGAGTCGGGCCTGTCCGGCGCGAACGTTCCGGCTGGCGTCCGGATCTTCGACGGCTGGTCGTACCGGGTGGGGGCGCGATTCGCCGGGAGGGTGCGCATCGCCGTCTCCGACGGCTACGTGGCGGTCGCCGGCCCACGGGTGCCCCGGACCCTCTACCGGATCTGGATCTGGGTCCAAGGACTCCTGCTCGCACTCGTGATCCCCGCCCTGGCCGCGACGTTCATCACGCTCGATCAGCGCTGGCTCCTCACGACCGTCGTGGTCTTCGTCCTCAGCTTCGGTGTCTCGATGGGCGGCGCCGGGCTCTGGCCGGGGTTGGGCGAGCTGTCCGTCACCAAGGACGCCCGCTTCTTCGCCCTCGAGTTCCCGCGGTCGTGCGTCGATCAGGTCGACGTCGGCAAGGGCTGGTCGAAGGGCGGGCTGGAGGTCGTGCTCTTCCCGTACAAGGCCGGTATCGACAAGATGGCCGGCCAGCGGGCGGTCTCGTTCTTCGCACCCGACGAGTCCGGTCACGAGGTCCGTTTCGCCATCGACATGTTCAGCGAGGCCGATGTCCGCGAGCTGACCGGGATGCTCCGAGGAACAGGCGCCGGCGAGTCTGCCTGATCGTCAGGAGGGCCAGTGGACTTCATGCGTTCCATCGATCGCGGACTCGAACTCGCCGTCGGCATGGCTCGTTCGGAGCTGGGTCGGCCCGACCCCTGGGAGGGGAGTATCCGCAGGTTCGAGGCGGCGGACCGCAGGCGCCCTCCGGCGGCCGGCGGGATCGTCTTCACCGGGAGCTCCAGCTTCACGCTGTGGTCGACCCTCGAGCGGGACATGGCGCCCTTCAGGGTGATCAACCGGGGCTTCGGCGGTGCGATGATCGACGACGTCGTCCGCTCTGCCGACCGGATCGTTCTGCCTACCGCCCGTCGGCGGTCGTGCTCTTCGCCGGCACCAACGACATCGCAGAACCAAACCCTGCGTCGCCCGAGTACGTCGCCGAGCGGTTCGATGCCTTCGTCGCGCGGATCCATGCAGCGCTGCCCCGGACGCTCGTCTTCTACGTGGGCATCACCCCATCCCGCGCGCGCTGGAAGCTGTGGCCGATCGCCTAGGAGGCGAACCGGCTGATCGAAGAGCGCGTGCTCGCCGATCCGCTGCTGCGATCCGTCGATCTGACCGACCGCCTGCTCGATGCAGACGGCCTGCCCGACCGAAGCCTCTACCGCTCCGACGGGCTCCATCCGAGCAAGCGGGGCTACACCGTCTGGGCCGAGGAGATCCGTTCGGCTCTCGAGAAGGAGCCCGCGCTTGCGCCACAGGCTGCTCGCTAGCATGTGTGGTGCAAGACAGCAGGACATGGCCGATAGGAGGCTGCACGAGATGGCAGAGCGACCCACGGCCGGCTCCATCGACGAGTACATCGCCGAGTTCCCGCCGGAGACTCAGAAGGTGCTGAAGGAGCTCCGCGCGCTCATCAGGATGGCGGCGCCCGACGCGACGGAGACGATCAGCTACGCGATGCCCACGTTCGATCTGAACGGGAAGCACCTGGTGCACTTCGCGGGGTTCGCCCATCACGTAGGCCTCTATCCGATGCCCAGCGGGATCGAGGCGTTCAAAGACGAACTCGAGCCGTACAGGAATGCGAAGGGGTCGGTCCAGTTGCCGCTCGGGAAACTCATGCCTTGGGACCTCATCCGCAGGATCGTCGAGTATCGGGTCGGCGAGAACGCGCGTAAGGCGTCGAAGTAGCGGCCGCGCCCGGCCGCCGGCACGGGGATTGTCGGCGCCCCCTGAGGGGGGCACAACGGGCATAATCGACATACAAAGACAGGTAGGGGCGGGTCACACAGCAGGCCGAGGAGAGGGGACACGTGGCGGCAACGGCGATCGTGCGCTGGGTCCAGGACGACAAGCTCCGCGTCGGGTCGCTCGCCGACATGGACGCCGCCAAAGCGGGGACCGGCGCCGTGTGGGTCGACGTCTCCGAACCCGACGAGGAGACGCTGAAGGCCCTGGCGACCCACTATCCGCTGCACCCTCTCGCGCTGGAGGACATGCTGCACTTCCCGCAGCGGCCGAAGCTCGACGCCTACGCCGAGAACATCTTCATGGTGTGGGTGTCCCCGCAGCTGGGAGCGGAGCAGGCGCTCGTGCTGAGCGAGATCGACGTCTTCCTCGGCGCCGACTACCTGATCACCTCTCACCACAACCACATCAAGGCGATCGACGATGTCGCCGAGGACGCCTGCGGAGTGGTCGCGCGCGGTGCTGCGTGGACGCTGCACAGCATCCTCGACCAGTCGGTGGACGAGATGTTCCCGATCGTGGACCTGGTCGGCGAGGAGCTCGACCGCATCGAGAACGAGCTGCTCGCGAAGGTGAAGGACGAGCAGCTGCAGGACCTGTACAAGGCCAAGCGGGTCATGCTCAGCCTGCACAAGGTCGTGGGGCCGGAGCGGGACGTCCTGCGTGCCATGTCGCGGCACGATCAACTCGTGAGCCAGGAAGCCTACCTGTACCTCCAGGACGTAGGCGATCACGTGGCGCGGATCTCGGATGCCATCGACACCTACCGTGACGTCGCCTCGAGCGTCATGGACATCTACCTCTCCGCGATCTCCAACCGCCTGAACGTCGTGATGAAGCAGCTGACCGTCGTCGCGACGATCTTCATGCCGCTCACGCTCATCTCCGGCGTCTACGGGATGAACCTCACGAAGACGATGTGGCCGGCTCCCGAATGGGCCTGGTCGTTCCCGGCCGTCATAGCTTCGTTCGCGGTCATCACGATCGGCATGCTGTTCGTGTTCAAGAGGAGGGGATGGTGGTAGCCAAGAGGGCGCGGCGCGACCCGAAGACGGCGGTCCAGAACCTGCCCGTCGACCATTCGCGCGACGTGATCTCGATACCGAACGTGATCACCGTGCTGAGGCTCGTCCTCATCCCGTTCTTCTTCTGGTTCCTCGTCTTCGCGGCGCCCGGCTCGGGCCGCAACGACGCGGCATTCGTGCTGTTCACCGTCTGTGCGGGCACCGACTGGCTCGACGGTCTGATCGCCCGCGCGACGGGCACCGTCACCGTGATCGGGAAGATCATCGATCCGCTCGTCGATCGGCTCCTGATCGCGAGCGCTCTGCTGGGGCTCTATCTGGTAGGTCGCGTGGGCCTGCTGCTCCTGGTCGTGCTCGTGGGCCGCGACGTCTACCTGCTCTACGGGGCGTGGGTCCTCGAGCGCCACGGCCGCCGCATCCCGGTCACGTGGCTGGGCAAGGCGACGACTGCGGTCCTGCTCGCGGGTTTCGCATCGCTCATCTGGGACTTCCCGAGCGTGAGCACGCCCGTGCTCGGGACGATCGGACTCGGGTCCGCGCACGTCACCATCGGCGGCGAACACCTGCTCGGCTTCTACCTCGTGGTCGCGGGCGTGATCATGTCGCTGTCGGCTGCAGTGCAGTACACGTTCATAGCGCGTCGGGCGTACCGCGAGGCGACGGCGGGACACGCGGCCCTGACGCCTCCCGAGTCCTGATCCGTAGCCGGGTCGTTACGGCATCCACCTGCGGGAACGGCTCGGCCTCCTGTATGCTGAAGACCCCCCATCCGCAGGCGACTGCGAGAACGGTCCAACAGGCTATGTCCGACACACCCGAAACGCCCGACGTGCCGTACGTCACCCGTCGCTCCCGCGCGGCGGCGCGCGCCTCATGGCGCGACGTGCTCACAGGCGGCCGCGGCAGGATGGCCGCGATCATCGCCGCGGCGGTGGCCGGGGTCCTCGTTCTCGGTATCGTGATCGACATCGTCGCGACCCAGGGCCGGGTGAATCCCGGCGTCCGCGTCGGAGACGTCGCCGTCGGCTCGATGATGCCGGGAGAGGCACGCGCGGCGCTCGCGACCGCGTTCGCCGCCGGCTCCAAGCAGCCGGTGACCGCCGTCTTCGGGACCCAGACGTGGAAGGTCACGGACCAGCAGATCGGCGTGCGTGTCGACGCCACCGCGAGCATCGACGCGGCCATGGAGGTCGGACGCACCGGCGGAGTGCTGCAGATGCTGGCCCAGCGCATCGGCGCGCTCTTCGGCGGTTCCAGTGTCCCGGTTGTCGTCAAGGGAGACCCGGAGCGGGCCGCAGCCCTGCTCGACTCGATCGACGCCTCTGTGGCGGTCGCGGCCCGCGACGCCTCGGTGACTGTGAGCGGCACATCCGTCGGCTTCATCAAGAGCGCGCCCGGCAGGCGTCTCGACCGCGACGGCACGCTGGCCGCCATCGCCACCGCATTCGTCAGCACCTCGCGCTCCGGCGCGGTCGTCTTCGCGAACGTTCCCGCGTCGGTCAGCGACGAGGATGCGCAGCAGGCCCTCGCCGACACGCACGAGCTGGTGTCGGGCGGTGTGAGGATCGCATTCGAGAGTACGGTCGCACAGGTTCCGCAAGCGAAGGTGGCCGGCTGGGTCTCCTTCACCCGAGTGCCCGTCATCACTCCGGTCGTCGAGATCTCCACGCCCTCGACCGGATCCGCTGAGGCGTCGGCGGGAGCCTCGACCGGTCAGCGCATGCGCCTGGTGGCCGGCTTCGACCCTGCCCGCATCGGCGCAGACATCACATCGCTCACCAAGGGGATCGGACGGCCGGCCCGCGACGCGGTGTTCATCGCCACGGGCGACAGCGTCAAAGTCACTCCGTCGCAGGTGGGCCGCGGACCCGATCTTCAGGGGCTGGCGACCGATCTCGCCCGCGCCTGCGTGGGCGGAGGATCCCGCACCGCGACCCTCCGGCTGACCGTGACGCAGCCCAAACTGACGACCGAGGCCGCTAAGGCCATGGGCGTCTCGGACAGGATCAGCAGCTACACGACGACCTACTCGTCGGCGAACCCGGCGCGTGTGGACAACGTCCACCTGCTCGCCAAGGCGTTCAACTACAAGCTCATACCGCCCGGGGGCACGTTCAGCTTCAACGGCACGGCGGGGGAGCGCACGGCGGCCAAGGGCTATCAGGAGGCGCCGGCGATCGTCAACGGCAAGCTTGTCCCGCAATTGGGCGGCGGTGTGTGCCAGGTGGGCACCACGTTCTTCAACACGGTGTTCTTCGCCGGCCTGCCGATCGTCGAGCGGCACAACCACTCCTTCTACATCTCCCACTACCCGAAGGGTCGCGACGCGACCGTCTCCTGGGGAGGGCCCGACTTCAAGTTCAAGAACGACACCCAGGGATGGCTCCTCGTGCGCACCTCGACGACGAGCACCTCGCTGACGATCTCGCTGTACGGCACCGACCCGGGGTACACGGTCCACTACACCACCGGGGCGTTCACCGATGTCGTGCCGCACAAGGTCGTGGAGGTGAAGGACCCCAAGCTCGCCAAGGGTGTTCGCATCGTGGAGGAGAGCGGCGTCAACGGGTGCAGCGTGACCGTCGTGCGCACGGTGTACAAGGGTGGGCAAGTAGTACGCACGGACACCTTCGTGTCACACTACAACTCCAAGGACGAGACGGTGCGTGTGGGAACGAAGGCGGCCAGCAAGCCGACGACCGGCACCGTCTCGCCGTAGCGCGGCCGGGCGGATGCTCCACCTGACGCGCGGCCGACGGCGCGCGTGTGACACCTGCGAAGGGGCGCGATGTTCCAGCCCGAGCTCGAGACGATGTCGCGGGAGGCGCTCGAAGCGCTGCAGTTGGCGCGGCTTCGGACTCAGCTGGCGCGCGTCTACGCCAACGTCCCGATCTACCGCCGCAAGTTCGACGAGGCCGGCTTCCGTCCCGAGCAGCTCGAGAGTCTCGCGGGCCTGTCGCGCGTGCCGTTCACCGTCAAAGACGACCTGCGCGAGGCGTATCCCTTCGGCATGTTCGCGGTGCCTCAGCGCGATATCGTCCGGGTCCACTCGTCGTCGGGCACCACCGGCCAGGTCTCGGTCGTGGGCTACACGCGCGGCGACGTGGAGCGCTGGAGCGACTTGATGGCGCGCACGCTCGCGTGCGCGGGCGCCACCGCGGACGACGTGGTCCAGGTCGCTTACGGCTATGGGCTGTTCACCGGCGGCCTCGGCGCCCACTACGGCTCCGAGCGCCTCGGGGCGATGACGATCCCGGTCTCCGGCGGCAACACCGCCCGGCAGGTCCAGATACTGAAGGACTTCGGCGTCACCGTCCTGGCGTGCACTCCCAGCTACGCGCTCCTGATCGCCGAGACTGCCGCCTCGATGGGGATCGACGTGCGCTCGCTGCCGCTGAAGATCGGCGTCTTCGGCGCCGAGCCGTGGAGCGAGGGGATGCGCAAGCAGATCGAAGAGATCATGGGCATACGCGCCATCGACATCTACGGGCTGTCCGAGGTGATGGGTCCCGGCGTGGCTTCGGAGTGCGTGCATCAGAACGGCCTCCACGTGTTCGAGGACCAGTTCATCATCGAGATCATCGACCCGCAGACGCTGCAGCCGATGCCTGATGGGGAGCAGGGCGAGGTCGTGTTCACGACGCTCACCAAGGAGGGCATCCCGGTCATCCGATACCGGACGCGCGACATCAGCCGCATCATCTCGGGCGAGTGCGCGTGCGGGCGGACGTTCCGTCGCATGGAGAGGGTCACCGGCCGGACCGACGACATGCTCATCATCCGGGGCGTCAACGTCTACCCGAGCCAGATCGAGCAGGTACTCATGGGCATCCCGGGAGTCGCGCCCCACTATCAGGTCGTGCTCGACAAGCGCGGTTCGATGGACACGGTGGAGGTCCAGGTCGAGGTCAGCCCGGGCCTGGAGTTCGACGAGATCAGGGAACTCGAGGCACTTCAGCGCACGGTGGCAGGCGCCATCGCCGCGACGCTTGCGGTCAATGTCGGCGTCAAGCTTGTCGAGCCAAGGACGATCCAGCGCAGCGAGGGCAAGGCCAAGCGCGTCGTGGACCTCCGGAACAAGGGAGTGTGAGGACGCCATGCTGATCGAACAGCTGTCGGTATTCCTTCAGAACGAGGCGGGGCGTCTCGCGCAGATGTGTGCCGTGCTGGGCGACGAGGGCTTCGACATGCACGCGCTCGTGGTCGCGGACACCTGCGAGTACGGAGTCGCGCGGGTCATCTGTGACCGGCCGCACTCCGCGCGTCGCGTCCTGGAGGCTGCCGGTCTCGCGGTGTCCGTGACGCGGGTCGTCGCCGTCGAGGTCCCCGATCGACCGGGCGGGCTGGCCGACGTGCTCAAGGTCCTCGGCGCCGACGAAATCAACGTCGAGTACCTCTACTGCTTCCCGCGCTGCAAGGGGGAGGAGGCTGTGGACATCCTGCGGGTGGCCGATCCCGACGCCGCGGCAGCCTCGCTGACGGCCGCCGGGTTCACGCTGGTCCATGCCTCGCAGATCTACGAGCCCGACGCCGCATAGAGGAGTGGCGGCCGCCCTCAGACGACGGTGGCCTCCACGGCGAGAGCCTCGATCTCGGCGACGTCGTGGAGCGAGCCGAACACGTGCGTGCGGATCGCTCCGTCGGGGATGCCGACCGAGTCGCGCAGCCCTGACGCCAGGCGGGCGCTGACGCCCTCCGCCTCGATGTGACCTGTCTGTGGCAGCAGGACGAGGAACGACCCGTTGCGCAGCCGTCCGATGTCGTCGACGAGCCTCAGCTCGCTGCGCAGGTGCGCGGCGATCGCACGCACGACGCTGTCGCTCTTGCCGGACCGCGACGCCGAGGTGACGGAGTCGTCGACCTCGATGACGGTTACCGAGAACGGCGTGCCGTACCGGCGGAACGAGACTACCGCCGTGCGCACCATCCGGGTGATGAACTCGCTCGTGTAGACGCGGCTCGTGGGGTCTATCGCGAGGTCGTCCTGCGAGCGGGCGAAGGCGTACTTGATGCGGGTGCACGCCTCACCCCCCGCGATTCCGACGAGCCCGTAGGTGGCCGCGCGCATGACCAGGAGGCGGGTGAACTGCGGGCCGAGACTGGCGCTCGCGACCCAGTCGATGCGCATGAGGATGTAGGCGACCGTGGCGACCACGGCGGTGAAGGTGCCTCCGCGGCGTCCCCAGCGAACGGCTCCGACCAGTACTGCGAGCAGGAGGAGTTGGGCCACGAGCTCGACCGCGTCAGGCGCCGGATAGAGAGAGAACGTGGCGGTCGCCATGATCGCGACCGCTCCGACGCCGATGGTCAGGCGCTCGAACCTGGAATAGTCCATGACAGCCTTTCCGCCGACGCCTGCCGGGGCCCTGACGGTCGCGAGATGCCGGTCCATGGGGAGCTCGGCTGCATCATCATACGCGAACGATGGACGAGCGCTACGGGGGCGGAACCGGGCGCCCGTGCGCGCCCGCTCGCGAGACGACCGCAACCGCGAGTCAACGTCCGCGTCCTCGATCATGAGTGGTGACGTACCATACGAGTCCCGCGCGAGGACTTCGCGCATCGCGATCCGCGCAGCATCGACACACCGACGAGGACCATGACCGCTCGAACGCCCTTCACTCGTCGCACGGCCGTTCTGACGGCGGTGCTCGTCTCGGCCCTGCTCCTCGCAGGCGCGGGACCGGCGTCGGCGGCCGTCCTCGACGCCGACTACATCGGCCGGACCCAGGTGGGCGACGCCCCGGCGCTTCGCTCGAAGGCCCCCGACCTCTACATTCCCTCGGGCGTGCTCATGACCATGGACGGGCGCGAGTTGTGGGCGCGCAACCCCGAGAGCCGCCGCGCGATGGCCTCGACGACCAAGATCATGACCGCGATCGTCGTTCTCGAGAAGGCGGACCTGAACCGGATCGTGACCGTCGACAAGGTCGCCTCGGCGGTCGGCCAGTCCACGATGGGTCTCGTGGCGGGGGAACGCATACCTTTGGGAGAGCTCCTTAAGGGCGTGCTCGTCCAGTCCGGCAACGACGCTGCGACACTCGCGGCCGAGACCGTGGGCGGCTCCGTCGAGTCGTTCGTCGCGATGATGAACGCGAAGGCCGCCCAGCTCGATCTGGTCAACACCCACTACGTGAACCCGCACGGTCTCGACGCCAAGGGGCACTACACGTCGGCCGAGGACCTCACCGCGCTCGCTCGCTACGCGATGCGTAGCCCCGTCTTCCGCCAGATCGTCGGCACCTACACGGTCAAGGTGCGCTCGGACCGGTACACCCACGTGCTGACGAACCACAACTCGCTGCTGAAGAGCTACAAGGGCACCGAGGGTGTGAAGACCGGCTGGACCGACAACGCCGGCTACTGCGTGGTATTCGCGGTCAAACGGGGGAACATCGAGTTCGTCGGCACGGTCATGGGCGCCGCCAACGAGGTCGGCCGCGCTCAGCAGGCGACGAAGCTGATGGACTGGGGTTTCGCCCACTACAAGACGACGACGATCGTCCAGGGGGGCGTGGCGTTGGGCCGCGTCCCCGTCTCCGATTACCTGGACCGAACCGTCGGCGCCCAGACGGCCGAGACCACGTCGATGCCGGTGTTCGACCTGGCCGGCCCCGTCCAGCGGCGCATCGAGCTGAAGGCCAACGTGCCGGCGCCGATCTCGAAGGGCGACGTCATTGGTACCATGACTCTCTACCAGGGTGACAGTGTGCTGACCCAGGTCCCGGTGGTCGCGTCCTCGGACGTTCCGTCGCCGAGCATCGGACAGCGCATCGTGTTCTTCTTCGCCAGGATCTGGCGGGCCGTGTTCGGATAACGGTGTGCGGGGTTCGGGCTCCGGCTGATGCAGGTGATCGGGAAGGGGATGGACGCATGACCGAAGAACTGCTGCGCACGCCGCTCTATGCGGAGCACCTCGCGCTCGGTGCGAGGATGGTGCCGTTCGCCGGATTCGAGATGCCGGTCCAGTACGCGGGCATCATCGACGAGCACCGGGCCGTCCGCACGTCGGCGGGTGTCTTCGACGTCTGCCACATGGCGGAGTTCCGCGTGTTCGGGTTCGAGGCGTTCGACGCGCTCCAGGGCCTCGTGACCAACGACCTGCACAAGATCGATGAGATGAGCAAGGCGGTCTACACCGTCATGTGCGACGAGGCCGGCGGCATAATCGACGACCTGATCGTCTACCACACCGGCGACCTCGAGTACCTCATCATCGCCAACGCCTCGAACCGCGCCGTCGACGCAGAGTGGATCGCCGCGCACCTCCCTGAGGGGGTCGAGTTCGTCGACGAGTCGGACCGCACGGGTCTGATCGCGCTCCAGGGTCCCGAGGCGGTCCGTATCATCACTGAGCTCTCGGGCGAGGAGCCTCCGGCGCGCTTCCACATCGCCGAGGCCCGGCTCGACGAGTCGATCCCCGTCCTGCTGGCCCGGACCGGCTATACCGGCGAGGACGGCGTCGAGATCGTGTGCGCCGCCTCTGACGCCCCCGCGGTCTGGCGGCTCCTGCTCAGCTTCGCCGAGGTGTCGCCGTGCGGCCTGGGCGCGCGTGACACGCTGCGGCTCGAGATGGGCTACCCGCTCCACGGCACCGACATGGACCGCTCGATCGATCCGATCAGCGCGGGACTGTCGTGGGTCGTCTCGATGAAGAAGGGCGAGTTCATCGGTCGCGAGGTGCTGGCGGCCATCAAGGAGGCCGGGCCCGAGCGCAAGCTCGTCGGGCTGAGCGTGTCCGAGGGCGTGCCGAGGCACGGGTACCCCGTGTTGCACGACGGTGTGGAGGTCGGTACTGTGGCAAGCGGCACCTTCTCGCCGAACCTCGAGCACGGTATCGCGACGGCCTACGTGCCGGCAGCGCTCGCGGAGCCCGGAACGTGCCTTGAGATCACCGCACGACGCAAGAACGTATCCGCGACCGTCGTCCGTCCTCCGTTCGTGACACACACGTCACTCTCGGCCTGACACGTCGCCGCGCAAAGAAGCGTGGCGGTCCCCCGACCCGAAGGAGCGTACCAGCGCATGAACCCGGCAGATCTGCGTTATGACAAGGAACACGAGTGGGTCCGCGTCGAGGGCGACTCGGCCGTGATCGGCATCTCCGACTTCGCGCAGGACCAGCTCGGCGAGGTCGTCTACGTCGACCTGCCCTCCGTGGGCGACGTGCTGGCAGTCGGCGAGACCTTCGGCGAGATCGAGTCGGTCAAGTCGGTCTCCGAGCTGTTCGCCCCGGTGTCCGGCACCGTGGTCGAGGTCAACGACGAGTTGGACTCCGCTCCCGAGTCGATAAACAGCGACGCCTACGGCGCCGGCTGGATGGTCAAGATCAAGCTCGCGGACCCCGCGGAGCTCGACGGCCTGATGAGCTCGGTCGAGTACGACGCCTTCGTTGCGAACGAGGCGTAGCCACTGTGCGCTTCTCACCTGTGAGTTGTGAGCATCGCGAGACGATGCTGCGCGCCGTGGGGGTCGCCGACATCGACGAGCTGTTCGAGTCCGTCCCCGCCGCTGTCAGGCTCGGTCGCCCTCTGGACCTGCCCGATGGTCTGAGCGAGATGGAGACGGCGTCCTCCTTGCGGGCGCTTGCCGACGCCAACACCCCCGCGACCCGGCTCGTGTCGTTCGCCGGAGCGGGCTGCTACGACCACTACATCCCGGCGATCGTCGACCATGTGGTGCGTCGTCCCGAGTTCTTCACCGCGTACACGCCCTACCAGCCCGAGGCCAGCCAGGGCACGCTACAGAACATCTACGAGTTCCAGACGATGATCTGCGAGCTGACCGGCATGGACGTCGCGAACGCGTCGATGTACGACGGCGCCACGGCCTTCGTCGAGGCGGCGCTGATGGCGTCCCGCATCACGAAGCGTCACAAGGTCGTCGTCGTCGGTTCGGTGCACCCGGAGTGGCGCGTTGTTCTGCGCACGTATGCGGCCTCCGGCAACATCGAGGTCGTCACCTGTCCCGTCGAGGACGGCGTCATCAACCCCGCCACGGCCGCGATGCTCGTCGACGACTCCACGGCGGCGCTGCTGGTCTCGTCGCCCAACTTCGTGGGCCACCTCGAGGACCTCGCGGCCCTCGGCGAGGTCGCTCACGCCGCGGGCGCGCTCTTCGTGGTCTCGGTCAACCCGATACTTTCCGGCGTTCTCGAGCCGCCCTCGTCCTTCGGCGCCGACATCGTCGTAGGGGAGGGCCAGCCGCTCGGCAACCCCATGTCGCTGGGCGGCCCCGGCCTCGGCTTCTTCGCCTGTCGCCAGGCGCACCTGCGCCAGCTACCCGGCCGCATCGTCGGACGGACCGTCGACGTCGACGGCAGGGGAGCGTTCGTCTTGACGATGCAGACCCGCGAGCAGCACATCCGCCGCGAGAAGGCGACGAGCAACATCTGCTCGAACCACGCTCTCAACGCGCTCGCGGCCGCCGTGTACCTCTCCGCGGTCGGCGTCGCCGGCCTCGAGAGCGTCGGTCGCGCGTGCGTAGCGAAAGCGCACTACCTGCGCGAGGCGCTGCTGGCCACGGGGAAGTTCGACGCCCCGTACTCGGCGCCGTTCGCGAACGAGTTCGCGCTCCGCTACACGGGTGACGCCGCCGCCATGCACGCGGAGATGGTCCGCCGCGGCTTCCTGGCGGGCGTCGACCTTGGCGCGATCGATCCCGGGATGGACGGGCTCGTGCTCTTCGCCGTGACCGAGAAGCGCACCAAGGCCGAGATGGATTCTCTGGCGAAGGAGGTGGCGTCACTGTGACCGCTTCCGACGCTCGTTTCCCCAAGGACGCTCCGGTCCGCGGACCGCGCGCTCTGATCTTCGAGACCGGCTCGCCCGAGTCCCGCTGTGTCGAGGCGCCTGCGCTCGACGTGCCGGACGTCTCGTTGGACGAGGCGCTGGCAGGCGAAGTCCGCACGCAGCCTCCTGCGCTGCCGCACGTCACCGAGGTCGAGATCGCCCGCCACTACCACCATCTCGCCACCATGAACTTCGGGGTGGACTCGGGCCCGTACCCGCTCGGGTCCTGCACCATGAAGTACAACCCGAGGTTGAACGAAGACGCCTGCCGACTCGAGGGTTTCGCGGGCTTGCACCCGTACCAGCCGCTCGAGACGATCCAGGGCGGACTGGCCTTGATGGTCGGTCTGGCCGACGCGTTGGCGGAGATCACCGGTCTGCCGGGTGTCACCCTGCAGCCGGCGGCCGGCGCACATGGTGAGTTCACCGCGATCATGATGTTTCGCGCCTACCACACCGCGATGGGCGATCCGCGCAAGCGCGTCGTCATCCCGGATGCGGCCCACGGCACCAACCCCGCGACCGTGCACATGGCGGGCTACGAGGTCACCACGATCGCGAGCGACGCGAACGGCGCGGTCGATCTGGAGGCGCTCAAGGCCGCACTCGACACCGATGTCGCCGCCCTGATGCTGACCAACCCGAACACGCTCGGCCTCTTCGATCCGAACATCGTCGCGATCACCGAGGCCGTCCACGCCGTCGGCGCTCTGGCCTACTGCGACGGCGCCAACATGAACGCGATCATGGGCAAGGCGCGCCCCGGTGACATGGGCTTCGACGCCATGCACATCAACCTGCACAAGACGTTCAGCACACCCCACGGCGGAGGCGGTCCCGGAGCCGGGCCGGTCTGCGTGACGGCGGCGCTCACGCCCTTCCTGCCGGGCCCGCTGCCCGTCCGTCTCGACGACGGCACGTACGGTGTGGGCTGGACTGAACGCTCGATCGGCCGCGTCCGTTCCTCGTTCGGCAACTTCGGCGTGTTCGTGCGCGCGTACGCGTACGTGCTCGCCCTCGGGGGCGACGGTCTGCGCGCCGCGAGCGAGCAGGCGGTGCTCTCCGCCAACTACATGAAGGAGAAGCTGAAGGGCACGTACCCGCTGCCCTACGACCGCCCCTGCATGCACGAGTTCGTCCTGTCGGGCTCGCGCCTGCGCAAGGAGCACGGCGTCCACACGCTCGACGTGGCGAAGCGCCTGCTCGACTACGGCATCCATCCGCCGACGATCTACTTCCCGCTCATCGTGGACGAGTCCATCATGTTCGAGCCCACGGAGACCGAGTCTCTGGAGGACATCGACCGCATGATCGAGGTGATGCTGACGATCGCCGCCGAGGCCGCGTCGGACCCCGACCTGCTCCACGGCGCTCCGTACAGCACCCCGGTGCGCCGTCTCGACGAGGCCCGCGCGGTCAAGCAGCCCGACCTGCGGTGGCGGCCTTCGAGCGCGGAGTAGCCGGCAGCCGTGCCCACGCCCGTCTGGCGTCTCATCATCGACGGCCCGGTCCAGGGAGCCATGAACATGGCCTTGGACCGGACCGTTCTCGATCTCCACGCACTCGGCGGCGCGCCTCCGACGCTGCGCCTGTACCGCTGGGAGGTGCCGACGGTCAGCATCGGCCGTTTCCAGCCGGTCGAGCAGGTCGACCTGGAGGCCTGCGCGCGTCGCGGCTTCGACGTCGTGCGCCGGCCGACCGGCGGCAGGGGAGTGCTGCACGACGACGAGCTCACCTACAGCATCGTGGCCGGCACGCGAGACGGGGTCCCGCGGGGGGTCGCGGCGTCGTACCGTCACCTGTCGGCGGCGCTCGCGGAGGCGTATGCGCTGCTCGGGGTGGCGGCGCAGGTGACCGCCCGCTCCCGCGGTGAGAAGGGGGCCGGGGCGTGCTATCTCCACGCGACGCCCGCCGATCTCTCCCTCGGAGCCGCGAAACTCTCCGGCAGCGCTCAGGTATGGAAGGACGACGCGGTCCTGCAGCACGGGTGCTTCGTCATCTCGCGCGACGTCGCCGCGGAGGGCGAGGTCTTCCGGCTCGACGCGGCCCGTCGCAGCGCGCTCGACACGACGACCGCGACGCTCGAGGGCGCTCTGGGTTCCGCACCGTCGATCGAGGTGATCGCGGAGGCCGTCGCCGCAGCCGTCGAGCGTGTCCTCGGTGTGACGCTGGATCCGGGATCGTTCTCCGACGAGGAGCGCGACCTCGCCGCTGCCAGGGTCGCCGAGCACGCCGTTGCCACGGCGCCGCGGAGGGCATGAACCTACACTTAACGTCGAGGCAACAGAAAGGTTCGAGCGGACCCTTCGGAAGGCCTCGCGTGACACACCCCGGTGGTACACTTCGACCATAGCCTCGAGGAGGAGACGCCATGCAGGATTCGGCAGGTTTCGGCGATGATGCGCTGCTCAATCTGGGTGACAAGAGCAACGATGAGCTGCGTGCCCTGCTCGACCAGTTGTCCGCCGAAGAGGACGAGCTGAGCTACCGTCGGCGCGTACTCCACGGACGGATCGACATCCTCCGCGCCGAGCTCGTGCGGCGTCTCGCGGAGGGGCAGAGCGAGCCTCACGACGTGATCTCGGGAACGGACCTCGACCGGCTCATCGCGATCCTGGCGAGCGACCTGCGCGGTACGCCCCCGGTGAAGCCGGACGAGATAGACAACGAAGAGTAAGCCGCCTGCAAGGAGGACATCTTGCCTGATCTTGCCGCTTCCATCCGCGCGTTCCTCAAGGAGCTGGCGACCGACGAGCTCGAGGA